>Ga0163216_100851_pt1 | contig 30067 bp, 42 predicted proteins | sample SynspAceP_FD_167610 | JGI IMG/M metagenome (GOLD analysis project Ga0163216, IMG submission 167610) | Saline lake microbial communities from Ace Lake in Antarctica - Synechococcus sp. Ace-P (Illumina Assembly) | ecosystem: Environmental > Aquatic > Non-marine Saline and Alkaline > Saline ...
AAGGGCGGGCCACACAAAACACCAAAAAAAGTGAATCCTAGGGTGCCACCAGTGGCCAGACCCGCTTGGCCTGGCGGTGCTTGGCGTGCAACCTCCGCCAGAAAAACCCCATTCCAACCAATGGCCGTCGCACCAAAGATAATCAGGGCAATGTAGAGCCACACGTGGGGGGTTTGTGGCGTGAAGAAAGCCACTGCCAGGGCTGACGCCGCTAACAAGCCAGCCACAATCATCAGCATAAAGCCCGATCCCAACCAGTTATCTGCGACCCACCCCCAAAGCACACGACCGCCCACACCAGCGGCTTGTGAAACAGCCAATGCCAACCCGGCAGCCACCAATGCCCAGCCCAGGTCTTCATAGAGGAAGGTCACCAAATAAGTCGTCAGCGACAATTGCGTAATGGCAAATAAGAAAGAAACGCCCGCCAAGGTACGCAATGCCCTTTGCGACCAAACCAGTTTGATGGGTTGAACCAAACTTTTGGTAAATGACGATTTAAATGTGGGATCGCGGTCGGTGTCTAAAGCTTGACGCAGAGGGTTCACAAGGAAGGCAAACAACAAACAAACAAGACCCACAAACACAAACGCCCACTGCCAGCTCAGCAGTATTTCAAGTTGTGGCACCAACACGCCCGCCAAAGCACCACCAATCGGTACGCCGGTCTGTTTAATGGAAAAAACCAGCGACAAACGCTCAGGGGGTGTCGTTTTTACCAGCAGGTGGGAGCTTGCCGGGGTAACTGGGCCATAGCCCAAACCAATAAAAAAAGCCCCTATCGCAATGGGTACCGGATGGGGAATCGCGCACAACATCAAGCCGGTTGCACTGGATAACAGGCAGATCTGACTCAGGCGCAACGCACCCCAACGTTTGACTGCCGACCCACCCAAGATAGTGGCAAACATGGCCGCTAAGTAAACGATGCCAACATAGAAACCGACATAGGTGGTCGACACACCGATGGCCTGCGCCACGATGGGGGCGACAACGGGTAGGGTAATCAGGCCCATGGCAACCAGCGCCTGGATCGTGAGTGTTGCGGTAAGGATGATCCAGGGTCTTGCGGGTTGCATCACAGTATCAGGGGCAGGCCTTAAAGCTCGCCGTACGAATGGAGTCCAGAAAGAAACATATTAACGCCTAGGAAGGCAAAGCCGGTAATCAAGAGACCAATCAATGCCCAATAAGCCGCCACAGTACCTCTCAAACCCTTCATCATGCGCAGGTGCAGCCAAGCGGCGTAGTTAAGCCAAACGATTAATGCCCACGTTTCTTTGGGATCCCACTGCCAATAAGCACCCCAAGCATCAGCTGCCCACAGTGCACCTAAAATCGTTGCCACGGTAAAGAAGGCGAAACCAATCGCAATGGCTCGATACATGATGTCATCGAGGATCTCGAAAGCCGGTAATTTGCGAGAGATCGGTCCACGGAAAGCCAAAATGGTACCCACCAAAACCGCACCAATCCCCAAATAAATCATCCAGGTGGCCGACAAGCCTTCACTGCGAAACACCAAGGGCTCGGCCGCAAGCAAAACGCCTAGGATAAACAAGGGGGCAAGCTTAAGCCAAGAGCGGGTCTCGCCATTTTCTTTCACCAAATAGGCAAACCCCACCATGGCTGCCAAAGAAAAAGTCCCGTAGCCAATAAAATTAGCGGGCACGTGGATTTTCATCCACCAGCTTTTGAGTGCCGGCACCAAGGGCTCAATCTCGTATGCATCACGCGTAAACGAATACCACAGCAAAAAGATAACCGTTGACGTGATGACTAACATCACGAAACCACCGAGCGCTCGCGTGTGATAGCGACGCTCATAGTACAAATAGAAGAGCGCCGTCACTAAACAGAATAAAACGAAAACTTCGTAAAGATTACTGACAGGGATGTGGCCGAGATCTGGGCCCATGAGGTGGCCTTCACGCCACCGGACCAGCAAACCGATGGTGCCGGCGTAGACCGCACCCCACGACAAGGCCGTCCCTAGCCATGCCGCTGTCGGACTAAACAACCCCACCCAATAACTGGCCGTGGCAATCACAAACAATGTGCACATCCATAGGATGGCTGATTGGGAAGAGAACAAATATTTTAAGAAAAAAGAAGTTTCAGCTTTAGACAAATCCGAGTCGTAAAGCCATAAAGCAAAGAAAACCGTCAGTCCACTGAGCACCAACATGGTGCGCAATGGTCGCCATAGCCAACCAAGCCACACCACTAAGGGCACCATCGAGGCCAAGATCACCTTCTCATAAATGTCCATGGCATCGGGATAGGCCATCAAGGCATAAACCGTACCCAGCGATAAAATGAGAAAAAATAACGCATCAGTCCAATCTGGACGACCACGTAATTGTCGACCGTCGCCCGATTCGGTGAGATCCTGCCAGGCTGGCTGGGGGGCGGCAATAGTGTCTGACATGATCACTCCTTCCTCATATTCAAGCGGCTAAGCGCCTGCTTGAAACGTTCAAACTCTCGATTGAAATCCAATGTGCGCTTTTGCGACGTCATGGCCGCCAACACATGGGTGCCGGGGGCCTCGTCTGAGCGCTTGAGCCACACCCAAATACGACGATCTCTAACGTAGAACATTGCAAAAACGCCAATAACCAACAATAAGCACCCAAAATATACAATGAACATGCCGGGTGCCCGACTGATTTGAAACACACTGGCTTGAACCAGATCAAATGACTTCATGGAAAACAAAATGGGCGCTGGGTAAAAACGCAGGTCAGACAAAGCACCTACCGCCACTTGCACCCACTGAACATTGACTTCTAGGTTGGGGTTTATGGGCGGCAACCCTGCGCGCTCACGAGCAATCCCTCGCAACTCTGTCATGGTCGAACCCAGCAGGCGAATCACCACATCAGCGGCCCTTGGTAACTCTGGAGCCGGGACATTCGTCTCTAAAAAGTTAGAGATCGCTTGCAATCCACCCTCTGAGAACGTATCAAGCGCGCGATTGGCTGATCCTTGTAACGCGAGACGACTTTCATCATTTGGTGCGCTCTTTAAGGCAAACCGCCGCGCCGCTTCCGTCCTTGCCATCGGATCAGCGAGTGCTGCGCGCAACTGCATGAACTCCTCGGCTGAGGCCGCCTCATCAGCTGGTATACGCAGGTATTGGTAATCTTGGTCGCCCGGTAAAGCCACGCCCGCTAGCAGGATGGGCACACCGTCGCCCTCTAATTGAGCCGGCAGCATGTAGTTATGAAAGCGCGTCGCTTGCCCCGTTTCATCGATCAATTGGTACTCAACGCTTGGGCCAATGTTTTGTAAATTCTTGTTGCGTTTGCTGGCCGCGCTGCCCGTGACCGCCGCCACGTGTTCAATCATCTGTTTCGGTTGCGGCTCCCCACTGGTTAAGTCTTCGACATTGATCGGCCGCAAGCCCGTTACTTCTAATCGCACTTGTCTACCCGTGTTGCCAATCGGCAGATCAACGTTTTCACCGACCCGCTTATCAAGCTCAAAGGGGCCCGGCTGTGTGCCTGAAAGCGGAAACGCCAGTAGATCAATGCGGCTGCCGCCGTCATCAAAGCTAGATTGGTAGACCGTCACGCCTTTAAACCGCAGAGGCTTGTTGACTTCAATCGTTTGCTCGAACATTTCACCGGTATCTGGATCGGTCACTTCCACCTCACTAGCGAAGCGACTCGGCATGCCTGTGGAGTAATAGTCGACGATGAATTTATTGAGCTTTAGCTCAAAGGGTAGAGGCTGCACCAACGCCGCATCGCCAACATTGACCACCGCATTGTCTCGTGTGCCGCCCTCGGGGATCAAAAGATTCGCCCTAAAACTAGGGTTGGCAAGCGCCAACCGACCGGAGGGTGGCACATCGGCAATCAGCATATTTTCAACGATAGGAGCCTTATCGAATAACCAGATTTGCATTCGAACGGGCAACTCACTGTCTAGCAGTCCACCCACACAGATGATGACAATGGAAGCATGCGCGCAAATATAGCCCAACCGATTTCCACTACCTTTTTTTGCTGCCAGCAGCATGCCCTCTGGCTCTTCCCGCGTTTTGACCGCATAGCCTTGTTGCTTGAACCATCCTAGGACGGCTTGGTTGCTTGCTTGCAGATCACGCGGCGAATCGAGCTCAACCCGGTGATGAAAGGCGCGCAGGCTAGAACCCCGAACGTGCTCCCGGAACGAGCGCATATCCTTAATCATTTTGGGTGTATTGCGGGTCAAACAGACGCTGGTTGAAACAACCAAAAAGGCCATGATGACCAGAAACCAGATGCTGTTGTAGATAGACCAGACTGAAAACTTCGCGAGCACGTCATACCAAAACGGGCCGAACTGCTCAATGTAGTTACTTTCTGGTAAGTTCTGCGGCAAGACCGTGCCAATCACGCTAGCCACACAAATGATGACCAGCAAGCTAATGGCGAAACGCATCGAGCCGACCAGGTCGACTAAGGATGAAACCGACAGTTTACGTGTCGGTTTTTTGACGTTCGCTGCTAGGGACTGAGCCACTGAGAGTGTCCTCAAAAAAATAGAAGCTTATAACAAACTTCTATATAGACCCTCGTTCAAGGAAAACAGTTCCGTTGATCACGTCGGGCTTAAGGCAAATTCAATTTACCTCAAACCAGCCGCGTAGTCAGCAACAGCCTTAATGTCCTCATCAGACATACGGTAAGCAATCTGATTCATCATTGTGCTGTTTTCTCGGTGGCGCGCACGGAATAGCTTAAGCTGGTCCTCAAGATAAGAGGCATGTTGGCCAGCTAACCGGGGGTATTGCGCAGGGATACCGGCGCCATCTGCTGAGTGGCAAGCCGCACAGGCGGGCACATTCTGCGCCTTGATGCCTCCCCGCCAGATGGTCTCACCAAGCGCCACCAAATTCTCGTCACTGGCCGCCGCAGGCTTACTAAGTGGCTGCTCTGCAAGGTATAGCGACACATTACGCATGTCGGCATCGGTAAGCGACATGGCCAAAGCGGTCATAGAAGACGGCGCCCCATCTGGACCGCGTCTAGCCGCCATGGTTTCCCCCGCTCTAGGACGAAACTCAACGAGCTGTTTGTACAGATATTCGTGGGGTTGGGCGGCTAAATTAGGGTTGACGGGCAAGGCACTATTGCCGGCCTCTCCGTGACAGGCAATACAGGCCACCACGCCTCTAGACGGGGCACCCTCTTTATAGAGTTTCTCGCCCGCCTTCGCATCCGGCTTGACCGGCCCTTGCGCGAGCTCCGCCGCCTGACTGACCATTGGACTCATCGCGCCCATCGCGCCCACCGCGCCGAGTAAGACACTGCCTGCTAACACAACTCGCGATACAACTTGCTTCATTTGTGAACCTCGACATATTTGGCGCTTGACTCAAACCGCTTGATTATACAATAGGGATTCAATTAAACGGGTTGCCTCACTTTGTCTATTCTTCATCGCGCCACATTTGTCACCTCTGCTGCCCGACTTGACCAGCTGCCACCTCCACAAGGGCCCGAAGTCTGTTTTGTTGGGCGCAGTAACGCCGGCAAGTCGACGGCCATTAACGTGCTCGCCAACCAGCGACGCCTGGCGTATTCGAGTAAAACGCCGGGGCGCACGCGGCTGATCAATTTATTCGGCTTGCCTGACCCACTAACCCCTGATGAGTATTTGGGTTACCTGGTGGATTTGCCTGGCTACGGCTATGCCTCAGTGGCACGTGATGCCAAAGAACAATGGGCCGATATCTTGGGTGACTACCTGAGGCAACGGACTTCCTTGGCTGGTATCGTCTTGTTGGTCGACATACGACGCGGCGTGACAGACATGGACAGGCGTTTAACAAACTGGATCGCACCCACCGGCAAAGGGGTGTTGGCTCTTCTCACAAAGGCGGACAAGCTGCCTTACGGTCAGCGTCAAAACGCTGTATTTGCCGTCAAAAAGCAACTGGCCGATATCGGGCAGCTAAAAGCAATCCCTTTCTCTGCCCCGGCACGTATCGGGTTGGAAGAAGCCACCACTCAAATTGAAAACTGGATCTCGCCAAAGGTCGTGCCATGACAACACCGCATCTTATCCTGACGGACTACCCCCACGCTCGACCACGTCGCCTGCGCCGCGATGATTTCACACGGCGTCTTGTGCGCGAGCATCAACTGACTGTTGATGATCTTATTTATCCCGTCTTTGTGGTGGAAGGTAAGGGCATTCAAATGCCTGTCTCTTCGATGCCTGGGGTGAATCGATACAGCATCGACACGTTAATGGCTGTCGCGCAAGAATGTGTCGAACTGGGTATTCCCATGATGGCCCTCTTTCCTGTCATCGATCCGTCCCTCAAAACGCCTGATGGCATTGAAGCATCCAATCCAAATGGTCTGGTGCCGCGTGCCGTACAAGCGTTGAAACAACGCTTCCCTGAACTCGGCCTTCTAACAGATGTTGCGCTAGATCCGTACACCAGTCACGGCCAAGATGGGGTTATCGACCAAGAGGGGTATGTGATCAATGACATCACCCTCGCACTATTGGTTAAACAAGCCCTCGTCCAAGCCGAGGCAGGGGTGGATGTGGTTGCACCGAGCGACATGATGGACGGACGCATTGGGGCTATTCGCGCCGCGCTTGAAGCCGACCAACATATCCACACTCGAATCATGTCTTATTCAGCCAAGTTTGCGAGCGCGTTTTACGGGCCGTTTCGCGATGCGGTGGGTTCAGCCAATCAGCTCGGCAAATCCAACAAAATGACGTATCAAATGGACCCAGGCAACATTGATGAGGCGCTCAGAGAGGTTGGCGCAGACCTCAAGGAGGGCGCAGATATGGTCATGATAAAGCCCGGGATGCCTTACTTAGACGTATTAAGGCGCGTCAAAGACGCCTTTCGAGTGCCGACTTTTGTCTATCAGGTCAGTGGCGAATACGCCATGTTAAAAGCGGCATCGGCCAATGGATGGCTTGAACACGATAAGGTAATGATGGAATCGTTACTCGGGTTTAAACGCGCTGGTGCAGACGGCATCCTGACCTATTTTGCCCCCGACGCGGCCCGCCTGCTCAAGCAACACCAGGCTTAGACGAGACCAAAATTTTAACCAGCAAGTCGCTTTTTCCGTTTCAGCGATGCTCCAAATCCCAGCCCTAAGACGGGCAGGGTCATCGCTGCAAACACCAAAACCCATTCAATGCCAAGCCCGTCCACAATAAGCGCGCCTGCGGCCACACCCAAGGCTTGGCCGGTGAATAAAAAACAAGCGAATAGCGACACCGCCGTGCCTCTGACTGCGTATTTCACCACCAACGTGACCGATCTGTAGTGCGGGCTAACCGAAAGGGGTAGCCTCGTTTCCTTTACCCGTGGGAGACGAGAATGCCTCAGCCGAGGATAGCCATGCGAAAGATACGAGATGTGCTGCACTACCGCCAGGCCACGAACCTGAGCCTTCAGGCCATCGGCCGAGCGTTTGGCCTCTCCAAGGGGGTGGTCGCTAAATACCTGGCCGCCGTCAGTCAAGCGGGGCTGGATTTAACCCAAGCCCTAGCGCTGACCGACACAGAGCTTGAACGCCTGATTTACCGGGATCCGCCCAAACGCGAAAGCACCTTTGTGGAGCCAGACTGCGCTCAGATCCACCAAGAGATCAAGCGCAAGGGCGTGACCCTACAGCTGCTGTGGCAGGAGTACTGCCAAGAGGCTGGTGAGCTGGCACTCAAATACACAGCCTTCTGTAATCGTTACCGCACCTGGGGTGTGCACCTGAAACTGTCAATGCGCCAGGTGCACCGTGCCGGCGAGAAACTGTTTGCCGACTATTCCGGTGCCACCATGCCATTAATTGACCGCGCCACGGGCGAGATCACCCAAGCGCAGATCTTTGTGGCCACGCTTGGCGCCTCCAACTACACCTACGTTTGCGCCACCAAGGGCCAAACCAAGGTGGACTGGCTCCAGGGCATTGAGCAAGCCCTCTGGTTCTTTGGTGGCGTGCCTATCATGCTCGTGCCCGACAACCCCAAGGCCTTGGTCGATCGCACCGATAGCTACGAGCCAGTGCTCAACCGCACCCTTGAGGAGTTTGCACGGCACTATGGCATGTTGGTTCTACCGGCCAGGGTGCGCAAGCCCCAGGACAAGGCCAAGGTTGAGGTCAGCGTGCAGATTGTGCAACGCTGGATTCTGGCTCGCCTGCGGCGCTGCCGGTTCTTTAGCCTGCAGGAACTCAATGCTGAGATTACTAGACTGCTCAAAGACTTAAACAACCGACCCTTCAAGAAGCTACCTGGTTGCCGCAAAGAGGCCTTCGACCAGCTCGACGCCCCTTGCCTGAAGCCACTGCCCAGCAAACGCTACGAGTTAGCCGAGTTTAAGGATGCCCGGGTAAATCTGGACTATCACATCGAGTACGCCAGGCACTACTACAGCGTACCAAGCGCGCTGGTGCGCCAGAAGGTGGCGTTGCGCATCACGCAGACCGCCGTTGAGGTCTATGTCAAGAACAAGCGGGTGGCCATTCATCCCAAGAGTGACCGTGCGGGTGCGCACTCCACCATCGCTGAGCATATGCCCGCAGCGCATCGTGCTTACCAAGAATGGACCCCTAGTAAATTCATCGCTTGGGCGCATCGTATTGGCACCTACACCGCTGAGCTCGTTGAGCAGATCCTTAAACGCAAGCCCCACCCCGAGCAAAGCTATCGCTCTTGCATGGGTCTCATGGGTCTGCGCAAGAAATACGGCCAAGACCGCCTAGAGGCCGCGTGCCGCCAGGCGGTCTCAAATCGTGTGTACACCGCTCGCTCGGTCAAGTCGATCCTGGAAACTGGCTTGGACAAACTGCCCGAGCGTCAGGAGCAACCCGAGATGAAACTTCCCGAGCACGGCAATGTGCGTGGATCCAACTATTACCACTAACCCCCCCAGGAGACTGAACCGTGATTGAACAGACTGTTGATGGACTAAAAACCCTACGCTTGGCCGGCATGGTGGCCGCCTTTCAAGAGCAGCAAGTCAGCGCTGCCGCCCAAAGCTTGGCGTTTGAAGAGCGTCTGGCCATGCTGGTTGACCGTGAGCTCATCACCCGAGACAACAAGCGGATGAAACGCCTGCTGAATAACGCCCGGCTAAAACACAGCCAAGCCAGCCTCGAAGAGGTGCGGTATAGCCCGGCTCGACAGCTCGATAAGCCGCAAATGGCGCAACTGGGCACTTGCCAATGGATACGACAGGCGCAGAATCTGATCATCACGGGTGCTACCGGTTGCGGCAAGACTTGGCTTGCCTGCGCGTTAGGCAATGCAGCTTGCCGTCAAGGGCTCTCTGTGCTCTATATCCGAGCACCTCGCCTGTTTGAAGATCTTCGCATCGCCCATGCTGACGGCAGTTTTACCAAACGGCTGGTGGCCATGGCAAAAACAGATCTCCTCATACTGGATGACTGGGCGTTGGCTCCGATTGGTCAAGTCGAACGCAACGACCTGCTTGAAATACTCGATGACCGGGTCAATACCAAAGCCACCTTAATTACTAGCCAACTGCCTGTGGATCACTGGCACGCTTACCTCGATGACCCCACGCTGGCAGACGCCATCCTAGACCGAGTGGTCCATGCCGCACACCGGCTCGAACTCGCGGGCGAGTCGTTGCGCAAACCACCCAAGACCAAGGGCACCACGAAATCAACAACACAAGAAGCGAATCCATGACAGCCAAACTGACTGATCTGTTCACGGGTTACCCACCGCGCCGCTCGCCTTGCGCCATAGAGGGGCGCGCGGCGGCGCCGTGGATAACCCAGCCCGAGCTGTTTCACCATGAACGTGACCGACATTTCAAATTGAACGTGACCGGTTAGAATAAAAAAATTGATGACCCGAACTACAAAAATCAAATCGGTCATCTTCAGGTGAAATCAGCGGTCACGTTCCGTGAAATACGCATCTGACCGACGGCGCCATTTGGGTCGCATTGGTTTGCAGCACCGCGTGCATCAGGTAATAACCCAAGCCGCAACCCATACTCGCCAAAATGGCCCAGTACCACTGATCAGTCATTAAGTAAGCAACATAACTGATACACAGTACCCAACCACCCATCATGACCAACTTGGCCTCGCCAAATCGAGAGACTAACCAACGCGCACCCACCACGTAGAAGAGAGCCCCAAAACCAAACAGCCCCGTCACTAGGCCCGCCACGGTTGAGGATAAGTCATGGCGCTGCTGCAAGTAGGCGGGCACAAACGACAAAGCACCAAATATCATGGCGCCTTCTATGAGGACCACAAAAAGGACAACCCGCGCCCAGGGTGTCGTTAACACCGTTTTAATTGGCTCACCAATTCGCAAGCGTCCAGACGCGCGCCCATCGTGCTCGGGCACCTGGTGACGCTGGGCCAATAGCCAAAGACCCACAACCAGATAGAGCACTGCCAGAAAAACGAAGGCACCGCGCCAGCCAACGGTATCGGTGAACAAACCACCAACGACCAACCCGGCACTCATGCCGAGAATCGTACCGATCATAAACTGCGCCAAAGTCGCCTGTCGACTCTCATAGGGGACGTTATCGCCTATCCAAGCCATTGAAAGTGGCACGATTGCAGCCGCCGTGCCGCCTGACAAAAACCGCCCAATCAGCACCCACTCAAAGGTCGGCGCAAACGCCACAACCAGATTGCCAGCCACACAAAACAGCGTGGCGATAACCAGCGTCCGGTATTTACCAAATCGGTCGCCCACTGGCCCATAGAAAAACTGTAGTAATCCATAGGCCAATGCAAACCAAGTGACCACGTGCGCGGCGCGGCCCGTGGTGATGCCAAACTCTTCACTTAGCTTTGGCAGTGCTGGGTCTAAGACTCGGAAGGCGCTGGTACTCGCAAAAGCAGCCAATGCCAAAAGAAAGATGACCTTGCCTGGGACCTTGTCACTCACTGAGCAGTCAACACTCGGTCGAGAACATCAGAGAATTTATCGGCGTTCTGGAATCCAACCACACGGATGGTCTTGATCTCTTGTCCACCCGGTAGAAAAAAGATTATCCCCGGGGGGCCAAACAACCCAAACCGCTTTAAAAGGGCGCGGTCGTCGCGATTATTGGCCGTCACATCTGCCTTTAACAACAACATTTGCTGCATGCGCTCAATCACCCGCGGATCCGTAAACGTGAACTGCTCCATTTCCTTGCAAGACACACACCAGTCCGCATAGAAATCAAGCATCACCGGTTGTGTCGCACTTGCCAAACGCTGATCGAGTGCCGTCACCGACGTCACCTTTTGAAATGTTGGTTGGGTGGCGAGTGCGCCGATCGCTGCGGCACTGCCACTCGGTCGGGACAAATGCTCTAAGGGTTGAAACAAGGATCGCCCACCACTGAGCAAGCCCACCAACCACACAACGGCCAGGAACGCTAATAAGAGACCAATCGTTTTTCTGAAGGCGGGTCCTAGGGACAGCCGCGCGGGCAAGCCGTTGAATGCGCCCAACAGCACCGCGGAAAGCGCAGCTAACACTGCCCATCCGGCTATCTCCACCCAAGCGGGTATCACAGGATTCAACATCCACCATGCCGTGGCAAACAGCAACATCCCAAAAAGGGCTTTCACCCCATTCATCCAAGCCCCAGTTTTGGGCAATAAGCTCCCGGCTGAGGCGCCCACCAACAATAGCGGCAGTCCCATACCCCAGGCCATGGCAAACAATACACCGCCACCCAATACGACATCTTTAGACTGTGAGATGTAAAGCAGGGCGCCCGCTAAGGGGGCCGCAACACAAGGACCAACAATCAGTGCCGAAATTGCACCCATGCCAAAGGCGGCCCAAACCCGGCCTCCCTGCAATGACGACGCCCGTTCACTTAATCGCGTTTGCCAGGCGGTTGGCAGTTGGAGCTCAATAACATCGAACATGGCTAAGCCAAATAGCGCCAACAAAAGAGCAAAGAGGGACAACAGCCAGGGCGTCTGTAAAGCAGCGGCAAGGCCCACACCGCTCAGTCCGGCCAGCACACCGAGCAGTGTATAAATAATCGACATACCAAACACATAGGCGCCCGCCAGTGCCAAGCCGCGTTGCCTAGACACGGGTTTGTCCTGTCCAAGAATGAGTGCCGACAAAATGGGGATCATGGGTAAGACACATGGCGTGAAAGCTAGCAACAGCCCGAGCAAGAAGAACAGGGCAACGACTTGCCAAAGGGCAGCCGAGTCCAACGCACCGGCGAATCCTCGGTCGTTACCTGATCCCAATAGTGAGCGCCATTCAAAACCCCCACCGGTGGTTTCGTTATTGACAGCAGGTATCGCAGCCAAGGCCAAAAGTGCTTGTTCACTGGGTAAGGGCCTCTCGTCATCGACAATCGCTTGTTGATGAACGATGCGGTATTGGCCATCCGTTTCAGCCAACACCATTGCCGAGGCCATAGGCGGATAACAAATGCCTGCGTCAGCACAACCCTGACTAACAACCGTTAAGGTCACGAGTGGGTTTGCCGGTGACGGCGTGCGGGGTGCCAAGGGGAGTGCAAATGCAACGTCATTAAAGAACAACGCCATTTCTTTTTCAAACGTGGGATCGTATTTCACTTGGCCGGGGGGTAGAGAGGGTGGTCCTAAACCAGCCATTTCTGGCGCCGCACTCACCTCGAAGCGGTCTCGGTACATGTAGTAGCCCCGCTCAATATCAAAGGCCACTTCAATAACGGTAGGCGACACCATCCGGGCTTGCATAGCGAACGCTTCTTCTGGTGGCAAAAACGTTTGGGCCATTGCCACACTCGTACCCAACCCTGTGCCCACAACCATGGCAGTTATCCACGCCATAATCATTAAAGCGAGCCTACGGCATTTCACTTTGACTAACCAACCACGTGGCTGTCCACACCGTGCCAGGCTCATTGTCCGTCACCTGCTAGCTTCTTTGCGGAGGAAGTCCCTTGGGTCTGCTCACTGACCCAGCTCAAATAGGGAGCGTATCCATCCATAATGGGGATGACAGTGGCTTGAGGAACCTCATAGGGATGAAGGCTGATCAATCGATCAATTGCTTGTGCCGCAGCCGCTCTGCTCGTCTTGATCACGAGACCGACCTCTTCATCGCCCTGTACTTCACCAGACCACTCATAAATCGACAGCATGGGCGGTGTGATTTGCACGCAGGCCGCTAAGTGCTCCTCAACCAAGAAATGAGCGATACGCTTAGCTATTAAGCTATCAGGCACTGTGCTCAGAATCATCACGCAAGTTGGGTCGGGTGCATGACTGTTCGTCTCACCTTTGTTGGCGGCTTCAAGAGAGGCGGAAGGGACACTCATGGCTTTAGTTCGCTCAAGTAAATGACAACTAATGGCGTGAAAGGCCTGCTTTAAGCGCAATTGTAGGGCGATTCCGTCTTTTCAGCCGAGCCAAGTTGAAAGACAAAACGGGCCATTGGCCCGTTTGTTTACCTACCCAAACTACAACCAACTTTGCAATTATTCGTTGCTTTCTTTTTCGCTTGTTACCTCTTCGACAACAGGGCGATCAACGAGTTCAATGAAAGCCATGGGTGCGTTGTCACCTTGGCGATGTCCCATTTTAAGAACACGCGTATAGCCACCATTGCGCTCAAGGTACCGTGGGCCGATCTCGGCAAACAGCTTAACCACCGCATCACGATCACGCAAACGGGCAAACGCCAAGCGCTTGTTGGCTATGGTTGGCTCTCTTCCCAGAGTGATCAAAGGCTCAATCACCTTGCGCAGCGACTTGGCTTTAGGCAGCGTGGTCTTAATGGCTTCGTGTGTTATCAGCGAAACTGCCATGTTGCGAAACATAGCCAACCGGTGACTGCTGGTCCTATTTAATTTACGTAATCCGTGTCCGTGACGCATGATACTTCCTCTCGATTCTTAAATGGGTCACCTCTTCTATCAGCTAGGCTGCGGGGTGACTCGATGGGTTGTAGGAACAAATTTAGGGTCTTTCTAAACCAACTGGTGGCCAATTCTCTAGCTTCATACCTAAAGTGAGTCCGCGTGCCGCCAAAACTTCTTTGATTTCATTAAGCGACTTACGACCTAAGTTAGGCGTCTTTAATAGTTCGTTCTCAGAGCGTTGGATCAAATCGCCGATGTAATAGATATTTTCTGCTTTTAAACAATTAGCAGAGCGAACAGTCAGCTCTAAATCATCGACAGGTCTCAACAACACAGGGTCAATTTGTGGTGTACCGAGCGCGGGTGCTTCAAAAGCATCGCCAGCACCTTCCAAAGCGGCAAAGACGGAAATCTGATCCATCAAAATGCGGGCAGACTGTCTGACCGCTTCTTCGGGCGACATCACACCGTTGGTTTCAACATCGAGCACCAATTTATCTAAATCGGTACGCTGCTCAACGCGGGCGTTCTCCACCGTGTAGCTGACACGACGAACGGGGCTGTATGACGCATCCAGGACAATACGACCGATTGATTGACCACGGTCCTCTAGCAAAGCACGCACGTTACCTGGCACATAGCCACGGCCACGCTCAACTTTGATTTGCATCTCAATGCGGCCGGACTCGGTCAGGTGACCCAGTACGTGGTCAGGATTAATGATCTCGACGTCGTGAGGCAATTCAATATCGGCGGCTGTGATAGGACCCACGCCTTGCTTGCGCAAAACCAATGACACCTCATCACGAGTGTTGAGCTTGAAAACAATACCTTTAAGGTTCAACAACAAATCAACCACGTCTTCCCGTACACCAGGGATGGTGGCGTACTCGTGAACAACGCCGGTGATCTGAACCTCGGTAGGTGCGTAGCCCGCCATTGATGACAAGAGAATACGACGGAGCGCGTTGCCCAAAGTATGTCCGAAACCTCTTTCGAAAGGCTCCATGATCACTTTGGCGTGATTGCTACCAACCATTTCAACCTCAATAGTGCGAGGCTTAAGAAAACTTTGTGCTGACATGAAACGATTCCTTTTTCAATACCCTCGGCTCGTTACACCGATAAGGCTGATGGAAACCGGTGTCCCGGTGCTATTGAGCCGAGCCCATGAGGCCCGGCCATTTTAATTTAGAAGCCAAATAGCGACTCTACAGACGCTAGCAAGATTAGCCGTGCGTCTATCGTGAATACAGTTCGACAACCATCGACTCGTTGATGTCGCGTGCCACATCAGCGCGATCTGGCACCTGCTTAAGCACACCAGACAGGTTAGGCATATCTACGTCAACCCACTGTGGCAATCCGATACCAGAGGCCAAATCAATAGCCTCTTTGATACGCGACTGCTTCTTGGCTTTCTCACGAATGGTAACGACGTCGCCGGCCTTGACTGACATCGAAGGCACATCAGCCGTGCGGCCGTTGAGCTCAATGGCGCGATGAGTCACTAACTGACGCGCTTCAGCACGTGTTGAGCCAAAACCCATCCGATAAACCACGTTATCCAAACGCAACTCCAACAGCTGGATCAGCGTCTCGCCTGTGTTGCCACGACGGCGTTCAGCTTCTGCAAAATACTTGCGGAACTGCTTTTCTAGGACGCCGTACATGCGCTTGAGTTTTTGCTTTTCCCGCAGCTGCAAGCCATAGTCCGAAGTACGTGCACCAGAAGTACGACCATGCTGGCCGGGCTTTGAGTCAAGCTTACATTTCGATTCGAGTGGCCGACGCGCACTCTTGAGGAACAAGTCCGTACCCTCACGGCGTGAGAGTTTACATTTAGGTCCGGTATAACGTGCCATTTGTATTCCCCTTAGATCCGACGACGCTTAGGTGGACGGCAACCGTTGTGTGGAACGGGTGTGATGTCCGCGATGCTAGAAATCTTGATGCCGAGCGCATTTAGTGCTCTCACCGAAGACTCCCGTCCTGGTCCAGGACCTTTAATGCGCACTTCAAGCGTCTTAATGCCGCATTCAATTGCTCCGCGACCAGCCGTCTCAGCTGCCACCTGGGCGGCAAAAGGTGTCGACTTACGCGATCCTTTGAAACCGGCGCCACCGGATGTCGCCCAAGACAACGCGTTGCCCTGACGATCGGTGATCGTGATGATCGTGTTATTGAACGAAGCATGAACGTGCGCGATGCCGTCCGATACATTCTTTTTAACTTTCTTGCGCACCCGTGATGCGCCTGTGCTGGCCTTTGCCATTTTTTAAATCCCCTTACTTTTTAAGGCTAGCTGCGGCACGACGAGGACCTTTACGGGTCCGAGCATTCGTGCGAGTCCGCTGACCACGAACTGGCAAGCCACGCTTGTGACGTATACCACGGTAGGTACCCAAATCAATGAGTCGCTTGATAGAAAGCTGAACCTCACGGCGCAAATCACCTTCTACGGCGAATACACCAATGTGCTCGCGAATTTTCTCAAGCTCGGTGTCGTCAAGATCTTTGATCTTTTTCGACACGGGCACACCAGCAGATTCGCAGATTTTACGGGCTCGGGTACGACCGATACCGAAAATAGCAGTGAGACCAATCTCAGCATGCTGATGTGGTGGAATGTTGATGCCAGCTATACGGGCCATGGCTTTTCCTCAGATAAAAACGTTCACGAACAGGATTAACCCTGACGCTGCTTGTGACGGGGGTCGGTGCAAATCACGCGAACAACGCCGTGACGCTTGATGACTTTGCAATGTCTGCAAATCCGCTTGACCGATGCCATTACTTTCATGGTTAACTCCTATTTCTCTCTACGCTATTCGTTCATTTAGAACGGAAAACGATTCTGGCTCGCGACAAGTCATAGGGCGTGAGCTCTACGGTGACTTTGTCACCCGGCAGAATCCGGATGTAATGCATGCGCATCTTGCCTGAGATATGACCCAAAACCACATGGCCATTTTCAAGCTTGACACGAAAAGTCGCATTCGGAAGGTTTTCTAAGACCTCCCCCTGCATTTGAATTACGTCATCCTTTGACATCTATCACTTATCTCGTTGGTACATTCCCGCCCTTGAAGCTAGCCTTCTTGAGCAGGGAATCATACTGGTTAGACATCATGTAAGCCTGAACTTGGGACATGAAGTCCATGGTTACGATAACAATAATGAGAAGGGACGTACCACCGAAGTAAAAGGGCACATTCCAACGCATCACCAAAAACTCGGGTAATAAGCAAACGAGCGTGATGTATAGCGCTCCTGCCAAAGTTAACCGGGTCAAAATCTTGTCAATAAAACGAGCGGTTTGGTCACCTGGTCGAATACCGGGAATAAACGCACCACTTCGCTTCAAGTTATCTGCTGTGTCTCGGCTATTGAACACCAATGCCGTGTAGAAAAAGCAGAAGAAAATAATTGCTGTCGCATAGAACGTCACATAAAGCGGCTGTCGAGGCGCTAGTGCAGCAGCCAAATCACCTAACCAACTCATGTTTTCACCGCTTGCAAACCAACTACTCACCGTTGCTGGAAACAAAATGATTGATGAAGCAAAAATCGGCGGAATAACACCAGCCATGTTTAGCTTCAGTGGCAAATGTGAAGTTTGACCACCGTACATCTTATTTCCGACCTGACGCTTCGCATAGTTAACAGTGATCTTGCGCTGGCCGCGCTCCACTAACACCACAAACGCCGTCACCAAAACAACCAAAACAATGATGAAAAGTGCCGACAGGATGGACATGGCGTTAGTGCGAACCAAGTCAAACAAACCTGCAAGTGCAGCTGGCAAGCCCGCCACAATACCAGAAAAGATAATGATGGAAATACCGTTACCGATACCCCGCTCAGTGATCTGTTCACCAAGCCACATCAAAAACATCGTTCCCGTTACCAGTGTCACAATCGTCGTCACGCTGAATACCATACCTGGATCTATCACCAGACCAGGTTGGGCTTCAAGCGCAACCGAAATACCAACCGCTTGAACAAACGCCAAAACCACAGTGCCGTAACGCGTGTACTGGGTAATTTTGCGTCTACCCGCTTCACCTTCTTTCTTAATTGCTTCTAGCGAAGGCACCACAACACTCATCAACTGCATGATGATCGAAGCAGAAATATACGGCATGATACCCAGCGCGAAGATAGAAAATCGCGACAAGGCCCCACCCGAGAACATATTAAATAACCCTAATATGCCACCTTCGGCCTGCTTGAAAAGATCAGCCAAAACGTCAGGGTTAATTCCAGGCACGGGGATATGAGTACCTAATCGGTACACCAATAACGCCAATACAAGGAATCCAAGACGGCGACCGAGATCACCGTACTTGGGCCCTGATTTACCTAATGCCTGTGTAGCCAATCCGAACTCCGTATTTAGGCAATGGTGCCGCCAGCGGCTTCAATCGATGCTTTCGCACCGGCCGAAACGCTCATACCCTGCAAGGAGACCTTGCGGCTGAGTTCGCCTGACTTGAAAACTTTGACAAATTTGACAGCCTGTCCAATCACACCCGCTTGCTTAAGCACTTGCACATCGATATCGTCAACAGGCAGCTTTTGAAGATCTGACAATCGAACTTGCGCATGTAAGTGCTGGTCCCTAGAGGTAAAGCCACGCTTCGGTAAGCGACGATGCATTGGCATCTGACCGCCTTCGAAACCAACTTTGTGGAAGCCGCCTGAGCGTGACTTCTGACCTTTGTGACCGCGACCTGCCGTTTTACCTAAACCAGAGCCAATACCACGGCCAACACGACGCTTTGCGTGTGTTGAACCTTCGGCTGGCTTGATTGTATTTAATTGAATGTCCGACATGGTGTTTCCTTTCAGACTTCCGAAACCGTTAACAAGTAATCCACTTTGCGGATCATGCCTCGTACTTCGGGCGTATCAATAAGCACTCGTGTACTGTTCAGGCCATACAATCCCAAACCTCGGACCGTTGCCCGATGAGATTCTTTAGTGCCGATAACCGAGCGCACGAGCTTCACTTTAATTTGCTTCTGTGCCATGACTTATCCCAAGATCTCTTCAACCGACTTACCGCGTTTTGCGGCAATCTCAGATGGTGTAACCGCGGAACGAAGACCATTCAGCGTGGCGCGAACAAGGTTGTAAGGGTTACTGGAACCCAAACTCTTTGCCACCACATTCCGAACACCCATCACTTCAAAGATCGCACGCATCGGACCACCAGCAATCACACCGGTGCCTTCAGCCGCAGGTGCAATCATTACTTTCGATGCGCCGTGACGACCAACCACTTGGTGAAATACGGTACCGTTTTTTAGCGGCACTTTGAAAAGTTCGCGACGCGCCTGTTCCATTGCTTTCTGAACAGCAACTGGCACCTCACGAGCCTTTCCTTTACCCATACCAACCCTACCATCACCATCACCAACCACTGACAGTGCGGCAAAGCTCATGGTACGTCCACCTTTAACTACTTTGCTGACGCGATTCACGGCGATCATTTTCTCGCGAAAACCGTCGTCGCGTTCATCCGCGGCACTCTTGCCTTGTGCTTTAGCCATTTGAATTATCCTCGCTTAAAACTTAAGACCGGCTTCACGAGCCGCCTCAGCCAGCGCCTTCACGCGGCCATGGTAACGAAATCCTGAACGGTCAAAAGCAACTAGCTCTATTCCGGCAGCCTTTGCTTTCTCTGCAACCCGCTTTCCCACCAAAGAAGCTGCGGCAGCGTTACCGCCACGACCTGTTTGATTAGCCAGCTGTTGGCGAACCTCGGGCTCTACCGTGGAAGCTGACACCAGCACTTTCTCGCCTTCAGGCGAAGTAACGCTGGCATAAATATGCTGGTTAGAGCGAAATACTGTCAGTCGGTTCACGCGCAACTCAGCGATTTTGCGCCGAGTTGGTATCGCGCGACGCAAACGACTAATTTTCTTATCCATGATCTATCCTCGTCTGCGCCATTATTTCTTCTTGGTTTCCTTGATCACAACTCTTTCGTCTGAGTAACGCACACCCTTACCTTTATAAGGCTCTGGGGGACGATACGCACGAATCTGAGCTGCAGCCTGGCCAACCATCTGTTTATCAATCCCTGTCAACACCACTTCGGTCTGACTGGGGCACTGCGCCTTGACGCCTTCAGGCAGTGGGTAAATCACATCGTGCGAAAACCCGAGCTGTAACTTCACCTCAGCGCCTTGCACTTGTGCCCGGTAGCCAACGCCAACCAAATTAAGCTTGCGTTCAAAGCCCTTGCTAACGCCCGTAACCATATTGGCCACAAGCGCGCGGACTGTTCCCGACATTGCTTTTGAATGACCTGAGTCATTTGCCACGACAAATGACAACTTATCACCCTCTTGGCTCACGATCACATCGCCTGTTAGCAATTGTGTCAGTGATCCTAGCGGGCCTTTAACAACAATGGATTCCGGTCCGATGGTTGCCTCAACATGCTTAGGCAATTCGACAGGATATTTTGCGACACGTGACATTTGTTTCTCCTTAAGCCACGTAGCAGAGGACTTCGCCGCCGACGCCGGTTGCCCGGGCCTTACGGTCAGTCATCACACCACGTGAAGTTGAAACAATAGCAACACCCAAACCATTCATTACCTGAGGAATGCTGGTGCTACCTTTGTATACACGCAGGCCTGGTCGCGAGGCGCGCTCGATACGCTCAATCACTGGCCGACCGGCATAATATTTCAGAGCAATTTCTAGCTCTGGTTTTGCCAAGGTGCCTTTGATTGCATAACCCTCTATGTAACCTTCGTCTCGTAATACGTTGGCGATAGCCACTTTTACCTTTGAGCAAGGCATTGTGACTGTGGGTTTATCCACTTGCTGCGCATTGCGAATGCGTGTCAGCATATCGGCGATTGGATCGCTCATGCTCATGTTTTATTCTCCTACCAGCTGGCCTTGGTCACGCCGGGAATTTCTCCCTTCATGGCCAATTCGCGCAATTTGTTACGAGCCAAACCGAATTTACTGAATACACCGCGGGGCCGGCCAGTGATCGCGCAGCGGTTACGCTGGCGAGTGGGGTTTGAGTTACGAGGCAACTGCTGCAACTTCAGGCGCGCCTCATAACGCTCTTCGTCCGATTTGGACATGTCATCGACAATCGCCTTGAGCGCCAATCTTTTGCCGGCATACTTCTCCGCCAACTTGACGCGCTTGATGTTTCGATTAATTAGTGAAAGTTTTGCCACGTTATCGCCCTCTTAGTTGCGAAACGGGAAGCTAAAGGCAGTTAACAATGCCTTGGCTTCTTCGTCCGTCTTTGCTGTTGTGGTGATACTGATATTCATACCACGCAGCGTGTCAATCTTGTCGTACTCAACTTCTGGAAAGATAATCTGTTCTTTCACACCGACGTTGTAATTGCCGCGACCGTCAAACGCTTTGCCTGAGATCCCTCGAAAATCACGTACGCGAGGCAGAGCAACATTGACAAATCGGTCTAAAAATTCATACATACGACGACCACGTAAGGTCACCATGCAACCAATGGGATAGTCTTCGCGAATTTTGAATCCCGCAATAGACTTACGTGTTTTGGTCACAACTGGTTTTTGACCTGCGATTTTGGTCATGTCAGAGACAGCATGCTCAATGACTTTTTTATCAGCCACAGCCTCTGAAACGCCCATATTCAGGGTGATTTTTGAGATACGCGGCACTTCCATTACGCTTTTGTAAGCAAACTGTTCGATCAGCGCCGGCGCTATTTTGTTAACAAACTGTTCTTGTAAACGTGTCATTTTGATTGCTCTCCTTACGCCTTGGCGCCGACTGGCTCACCACTTGAGCGAAACACGCGCACTTTGCGTCCTTCTAGCTCTTGGATGCCAACCCGGTCGGCCTTGCCCGTTGTTGGATTAAAAATCGCAACATTGGAAATATGGACAGGCATTGTCTTGTCGATAATGCCACCGGTGGTGCCTTGCATTGGGTTAGGACGCGTATGTTTCTTAACAACATTTATCCCTTCCACCAACACGTGGTCAACGTCAACTCTTGCCAAAACAGTACCTCGGCGCTGCTTATCGCGCCCTGTCAGCATAATTACTTCATCGCCTTTACGAATTTTTTCCATTTCTAGTCCCCTTACAGCACTTCAGGCGCTAACGACACGATCTTCATAAAGCGCTCTGTACGCAATTCACGCGTCACTGGGCCAAAGATACGAGTGCCGATTGGCTCAAGCTTTGCGTTAAGTAAAACCGCGGCATTGCTACCAAAACGGATGACGGAGCCATCTTTGCGACGAACGCCTTTTGCTGTGCGTACAACGACAGCGTTATAGATTTCGCCTTTCTTGACTCGTCCGCGCGGTGCGGCGTCTTTGACGCTGATTTTGATAATGTCGCCAATGGCGGCATAGCGTCGCTTTGAGCCGCCCAACACCTTGATGCACATAACAGCACGTGCGCCTGTGTTGTCGGCTACTTTAAGCCTAGTCTGCATTTGAATCATGGTTTTTCCTGTTCCAACTTAATCTACTGCGTTATGCATGTCGATCAGTTTTGGTCCCGTCAGGTTTTTACACCCTGGGTAAAATCTGTTTAATTTGCTCTCAAGCGCTGGAGTGACAACGCGTTGTGCTTGCCTGCCACACTTGTCTTGAGGGCGATTACTTGTTTTCGATTACTTGCTTTCGATTACTTGTTTTCAACTACTTGTTTTTAACTACTCGCCTACACAGCTTTATAGTGCTACTTGATTTTTAGCTCTACACAGTTATTTAAGCGCTCCCCTGAAGGTTCTTCCGGGAAAGCCGTCCAGTATAAGTGGGTTTCTAACAAAACGCAAACGCTCTTTACATGCCCGGTGATAAAACATCGCCACCAGAGATGTAACGCGTCCTAATGTGTTCTGAAAGTGTTCTGAAACGCCTTGGTGTCGTGATCTTGGAAGCTTTGACGGCTAGTTACCCAACCAACGCATGGTATGAAACAGCTGTGGTTTCGTTGGCGGTTTCATTGGTGACTGGTGACTGGTAGCTTTGGGGCCATGGGTCTTGTCGTATGATCTCAAATGATGTCCTACCTGTCGCCCTCGGGCAATAAGGTCATACAAAGGACATCATTGTCATAACCTCGTTTGGTAAGTTTTTCAGCCTTACTGCTGATGTCTTTGCGCAGGTGGCTTCCTTTTTACGGGCAAGAGTGCTTACAAGTAATCACCAGGGGTCAATATGTATCAACCACTTTCACTCTACATCGATGGACGCTTTATTCAAGCCGAAGGGCGCGAAACCCAAGAGGTTATCAACCCTGCCAATCGCCAAGTGCTTGGGCACTTACCGCACGCAACGGCATCAGATCTTGACGCCGCGTTAGAAGCGGCCCAACGCGCATTTGTTTCTTGGCGGAAATCATCGCCAATTGAAAGATCTGATATTTTGCGCAAAGTGGCCCAGCTTACCCGGGATCGAGCCAACGAAATTGCGCGCAACATGACATTAGATCAAGGCAAGCCGCTAGCGGAGTCTCTCGGTGAATTGGTGTCTTGCGCCGATCATGCTGATTGGCATGCCGAAGAGTGTCGGCGGATTTACGGTCGAGTTATCGCTCCACGCAATCCAAACGTTCGGCAGTTTGTGCTTAAAGAACCGATCGGCGTCTGCGTGGCCTTCACGCCCTGGAACTTTCCTTACAACCAAGCTATTCGTAAGGTGGCGGCAGCCATTGGGGCTGGTTGCACCATTGTCCTTAAAGGCCCAGAAGACTCACCGAGCGCGGTAATGGCGATTGCCCAAATGTTTCATGATGCTGGCTTGCCGCCTGGCGTACTCAACATTGTTTGGGGCGATCCTCCAACTGTCTCGGCACACTTAATCCGATCCCCAATTTCTAGAAAAGTGTCCTTTACGGGTTCAGTGCCCGTTGGCAAGCAACTCGCTAGCATGGCTGGCGCGCACATGAAAAGGGTAACCATGGAGCTCGGTGGTCACTCTCCCGTTTTGGTATTTGATGATGCTGACGTTGAAAAGGCTGCGCGTATGCTCGCTAAGTTCAAGATCAGAAATGCAGGGCAGGTGTGTGTTTCGCCAACCCGATTCTACATTCAGACAAAAGCCTACGATAAGTTTCTCGCCGCATTTACCGACACACTGTCTAAGATCAAGATGGGTGATGGGTTAGCAGAGGGCACTGAAATGGGTCCTCTTTCACACGAGCGTCGCGTACCAGCTATCAGTCGATTTGTGGAAGACGCGCGCGAGCGTGGGGGAAACGTTATCCTTGGTGGTGAAGCTGAGCTAGATACTGGGTTTTTCTTTCAGCCAACGGTTATCACGGATCTACCTGATGACGCGATGTTAATGACCCAAGAGCCTTTTGGTCCTGTCGCTCCAGTGGTTCGATTTGACGATATAGAGGAAGGCATCGCCAAGGCCAACAGCCTACCGTTTGGACTGTCGTCTTACGTGTTCACGAATTCTCTACAAATCGCTACAAGGGTTTCCAACGACCTAGAAGCCGGTATGGTAAACATTAACCATTTCGGTAGTGCCTTACCAGAAACACCTTTTGGTGGCATGAAAGAAAGTGGTATTGGTAGCGAAGGTGGTTCGGAAACGTTCGATGGCTATTTGGTAACCAAGTTCGTTACGCACATGTAAAAAAAAAGCACAGTCTTCTATAGACTGTGCTTTTTATGCCTGAAGAGCTTAATTCGATCAACAGACCTTACGGCATTAAATCATTTTTGCCGCTTCAACCAAACGCATTGCACGCCAGGACTTATCTTTCGAAATCGGTCGAGTTTCGGCAATTTCTACGGTATCACCCTGCTTGAACTCGTTTGCTTCGTCGTGAGCTTTGTACTTGGCGGTACGCATGACTACCTTGCCAAATAGTGGGTGCTTAACGCGGCGCTCAACAATCACAACAATTGTTTTGTCCATTTTGTCACTAACGACTTTTCCAACCAGCTTGCGTTGACGCTTGGCAGTCGTTGTTTGCGTATCTGTCATTTTTTTAGGCTCCAGCTTTCTGAGTCAGGATGGTACGAACGCGAGCGATGTCGCGACGAACCTTCTGAATCTGACTGTTGTTTGAGAGTTGCTGGGTCGCCTTTTGCATACGTAAACCAAACTGAGCTTTCAGCAAACTATCTAGTTCTTGTCGCAATTCGCCCACATCTTTTGTGTGAAGTTCATTTGCTTTCATGTCGATTCCTTAAGAGGTCGTCTCAAGCGCCTAAATGGCGCGAAACGAAAGTCGTGGCGATCGGCAGCTTGGCGGCGGCTCGGCGAAACGCCTCTCTTGCCATTTCCTCGCTGACACCTTCCATCTCATAGAGCACTTTGCCCGGCTGAATCTCAGCAACCCAATACTCTGGATTGCCCTTACCCTTACCCATACGGACTTCTGCTGGTTTTTGCGAAATAGGCTTATCTGGAAAAATACGAATCCAAATGCGTCCACCACGCTTAATGTGACGGTTAATGGCTCGGCGAGCTGACTCGATCTGGCGTGCCGTCAATCGCCCGCGCCCCGTTGCCTTCAGTCCAAACTCACCAAACGATACGCTAGCGCCACGGGTGGCTAAACCCGTGTTGCGGCCTTTCTGTTCCTTTCGGTACTTTCTACGTGACGGTTGCAGCATCTTTATTCTCCTTCGGGCGCTGGCGTTGACACTGCAGCCGCGGCTTCAGGTGCCGCAACAGCCGCAGTCGCTGCATCTGCAGGCTTACGCGGACCACGTGTACGACTTGGGGTGGGGCGACCACCTGGTTTACCGTCGGGACGATCGCCACGTGGAGAGCGGCGCGGACGACGCTCTTCTTCGCGAGGCGTAACCACCTCAACTGGCATATCACCATTGGGCAACATCTCACCCTTATTGACCCACACTTTGATACCGATCAAACCGTAGGTCGTATGAGCTTCAGCTGTGCCGTAGTCAATCATGGCACGCAAGGTATGAAGCGGAACACGACCTTCCCGATAGCATTCGTTTCGTGCAATCTCGATACCGTTTAGACGACCAGCACACATGACTTTAATGCCTTGAGCGCCTAAACGCATCGCATTTTGCATGGCGCGTTTCATCGCACGACGGAACATAATTCGCTTTTCGAGCTGCTGCGCAATAGAGTCTGCGATCAACTGAGCATCAGTCTCAGGTTTGCGAATTTCTTCAATGTTGACGTGGACTGGCACACCCATCAAGCGCTGAAGATCTGACTTCAAATTCTCGATATCTTCGCCGCGCTTACCGATAACAACACCAGGTCGCGCCGAGTAAACCGTGATACGAGCATTTTTCGCTGGCCGCTCGATAACCACACGACCGACTGAAGCACTTTTCAACTTGCGCTTTAAATACTCACGCACCCGAATGTCGGACACCAAAAGACCACTAAAGTCTTTATCAGCCGCATACCAACGGGATGCCCAGTTTCGGGTTACTGCGAGACGGAACCCAATCGGGTTAATTTTCTGACCCATCGTGACTCCTTAAGCGCCGACCTTGACAGTGATATGGCAAGTCTGTTTTTCGATTTGATTACCACGGCCTTTGGCACGGGCGGAAAATCGTTTCATTGACTGAGCCTTATCTACGTAAATCGTGGTGACCTTCAATTCGTCAATGTCAGCACCATCATTGTGCTCTGCATTGGCAATTGCTGATTCCACGGCCTTTTTCAAAATGCCGGCGGCCTTCTTGTTGGTGAAGGTGAGGATATTTAACGCTTGAGCCACCGACTTGCCGCGGATCAAGTCCGCCACCAATCGTGTCTTTTGCGCTGATATATGCACCCCACGGATAATCGCTTTGGTTTCCATGGCTTACCTCTTGGCCTTCTTGTCGGCGACGTGACCCTTAAACGTACGAGTCAGCGCAAACTCACCGAGCTTGTGTCCCACCATGTTCTCGTTAATGTAGACGGGAACATGTTGGCGACCGTTATGCACGGCAATGGTCAACCCGATAAATTCGGGCAAAATGGTTGAACGGCGCGACCAGGTCTTGATCGGCTTTTTTCCCTTTTCAGCGATGGACTCATCCACTTTTTTAAGTAAATGAGCATCAACGAATGGGCCTTTCTTGATCGAACGTGACATGATTCGGCCTCTTACTTACGCTTGCGACGCTGGACGATCATATTGTTCGTCCGCTTGTTGCGACGGGTCTTATAACCCTTCGATGGTGTGCCCCATGGGCTAACCGGCTCTCTCGCTTCACCTGTGCGACCTTCACCACCACCGTGGGGGTGATCGACTGGGTTCATGGCGACACCGCGAACCGTTGGGCGAATACCACGCCAACGCATCGCACCAGCTTTACCAATTTGACGCAGGCTGTGCTCTTCGTTTCCGACCTCACCAATTGTTGCGCGGCACTCAATGTGTACGCGCCTGACTTCACCAGAGCGAAGTCGAACTTGCGCATACGTGCCTTCACGAGCCAACAGTACGGCTGATGCACCGGCTGAGCGGACCATCTGAGCACCTTTCCCGGGGATCATTTCAACGCAGTGAATCGTTGTTCCCACAGGAATATTACGGATCGGAAGACTATTTCCTGCCTTGATGGGTGCACCGGTGCCAGATAATAAGGACGCTCCAACCTGAAGACCACGTGGCGCAATAATGTACTTACGCTCGCCGTCCGCATAACAAAGCAGGGCAATATGTGCGGACCGATTTGGGTCGTATTCAAGACGCTCAACCTTAGCTGGAATGCCGTCTTTATTACGACGGAAATCAACCAAGCGATAATGCTGCTTGTGTCCACCGCCGCGGTGTCGAATGGTAATGTGTCCGTTGTTATTACGACCAGAACCTCTTATCTGCTTTTCGACTAAAGATGCTAGCGGCGCCCCTTTATGCAATGTCGGGGTAACAACTTTCAACATTCCCCGGCGACCCGGAGAAGTAGGTTTAACTTTTAACAAAGGCATTTAATTGACCTCCGCGAAGTTGATTTCTTGTCCGGCCTTCAAGACAACGTACGCCTTGCGTTCATTGCGACGACGACCAACGAAACGCCCAAAACGCTTCTCTTTTCCCTTGCGGTTGAGCACTTGCACAGACGCAACTTCTACTTTGAACAGCAACTCCACCGCAGCCTTGATTTCTGGCTTGGTAGCATCTGCGCAGACCCGAAATGCGATCTGGTTGTCATTCTCGGCGATTTGCGTTGCCTTCTCAGTGACGATAGGCCCAAGTAAAACCAGCATTAAACGGTCATTATTCATCCGAGCATCTCCTCAAATTGAGCAATTGCCGGTTTCGTAATCAATATATTTTTGTAATGAATCAACGACAGCGGATCAGCATACCGAGGCTCAACAACAGCAACATGCGGCAAGTTGCGAGTAGCTAAATACACATTCTCATCAACTGTGTCAGTGATGATAAGCACCGACTCCAGACCCATATTGCGCAGCTTGTCAGCGGCTAACTTGGTCTTAGGCGATTCCAACGTAAAAGATTCCACCACAGAAATGCGGTTTTCTCTGGCCAGTTGAGACAAAATAGAACGAATACCGGCACGGTACATTTTCTTATTCACTTTTTGAGAAAAATTCTCTTCGGGTGAATTAGGGAAAATGCGACCACCCCCACGCCACAAAGGAGATGAGGTCATACCAGCACGCGCTCTACCCGTACCCTTTTGGCGAAACGGCTTTTTCGTCGAGTGTCTAACTTGCGAACGATCTTTTTGTGCGCGGTCACCCGAGCGAGCGTTGGCTTGAAAGGCAACAACGATTTGGTGAATCAACGCCTCATTAAAGTCCCGAGCAAAAATCGTATCTGGAACACTAAAGGTATCAGCGGATTGTCCGTTGTCTGTTAGGAGCTTTATATCCATGGCTTAAGCTCCACTCTTTGGTTGTGCCTTAACGGCTGGGCGGACCACAATATCAGCTCCAGCATGACCTGGCACAGCACCTTTGACCAACAGCAGGCCACGTTCGGCATCAACGCGGACTACTGCTAGGTTCTGAGTTGTCCGTGTTGCATCACCCAAGTGTCCAGCCATGCGCTTGCCTGGAAAAACTCGTCCAGGGTCTTGTGCTTGACCAATTGAGCCTGGCGCGCGGTGGGAAACAGAGTTACCGTGCGAAGCCCGTTGTGATGAAAAGTGATGTCGCTTGATGGCGCCCGCGAAACCTTTACCGATGGTGGTTCCAGTAACGTCAACTTGCTGACCTGCTTCAAACACTGACTCTACGCCGATGACTGCACCAAGTGCGAACTCAGCTGCGCGAGCGGGATCAAGGCGAAACTCTTTGAGGATACTTCCGGATTCAACGCCAGCCTTGGCGAAATGCCCGGCGAGCGGCTTGGAAACACGTGAGGCACGGCGTGCTCCAAATGTTACCTGGACAGCAGCATAGCCATCCGTGTCTTTCGACTTGACTTGAGTCACGCGGTTATTCGACACGTCCAGCACAGTCACGGGGATGGATTCACCATCATCCGTAAATACGCGAGTCATGCCGACTTTGCGACCCACCAAGCCAAGCCGATGAGCGGCAGGCGTAGGTGTCGGTTTCGACATCATTTTCTCCCGGGTTTTACCCGATTCCCGACTTCGATTGGCCGGGGCTTAATCAACATTTGTTCGCCTTGTAACCACTTGAATTGCTACTGGTGCAAGTCTGTAGTTACATGACGCCAAACAACTTTTTTTCGCTTTGTTTAGCGAGTCGTGCATACTATCACGTCTAGGCCCTTTCGCACAAGGCGAAAGGGATTCGTTCTTTGCTTACTGAAGCGCAATTTCAACATCAACACCTGCAGGCAAGTCTAGGCGCATCAAGGCATCAACGGTTTTATCCGTTGGATCCACAATGTCCATCAGCCGCTGATGTGTCCGCATTTCAAGTTGATCTCTCGAAGACTTGTTGACGTGTGGCGAACGCAAAATATCATATCGGCGAATTCGTGTTGGGAGAGGTACTGGACCCCGCACGACAGCACCAGTGCGCTTGGCCGTATCGACAATCTCTGCAGCTGACTGATCAATTAGCTTGTAGTCAAACGCTTTCAGACGAATGCGGATCTTTTGATTTTTCATATTAATTTCCAAAGAGCAAGAAACGGTGACTAGGGAAACTAGCCACCACTGCGTTTACTTCAAGATAGAGGAGACAACGCCGGCGCCAACGGTACGTCCGCCTTCACGGATAGCAAAGCGCAAGCCCTCTTCCATGGCGATCGGTGCAATCAACTTAACCGTCATCGCCAC
>Ga0163216_100855_pt1 | contig 29925 bp, 37 predicted proteins | sample SynspAceP_FD_167610 | JGI IMG/M metagenome (GOLD analysis project Ga0163216, IMG submission 167610) | Saline lake microbial communities from Ace Lake in Antarctica - Synechococcus sp. Ace-P (Illumina Assembly) | ecosystem: Environmental > Aquatic > Non-marine Saline and Alkaline > Saline ...
TCGTCTGTTGCACACAAACGGAATATAATTCCAAGAAAGTCATTAAATTACCAAACACCGCTGGAAGTTTTTATGAGTTACATGGATGAAGATATTTTGTATAGCTTAATTTGACAAATCAGATATTCATTAATAAGTCCACCTATCTTCTATTTTAATTTTAAATACTTATTTATTATGTGCTAATATTATTTTTCTTATTAAATTAATTCTTGAATTTTATGGTTTTAGTTCAGCTAATTCATCTAATTTTTTTAAAATATTTTTTGATTCTCTCTCTTTTATCTTCCTATACAATGATCCTTGAGATATACCAGTAATTCGGATGATATCTTTAACCGAATATTGACCAGAATCATATAATCTTAAAGCATCTTTAACTTTTTGTTTATCCATTATCGGTCTACCAAGCTTCACACCACGTGATTTAGCAGAAGCTAATCCTTCATTTACACGCTGTACTGTCAAATCTCGTTCTAATTGAGCAATCACTGCCATCATCTGAAACATGGCCTGGCCAGTTGGAGTAGAAGTATCTAGGTTTTCTTTCAACGATACAACTTCTACTCCTTGTTCTTTTAGCTCTTCAACAGTAGAAAGGATATCTAGTGTTTTCCTACCTAAGCGACTAATCGATTCAATAATAACGGTATCCCCAGATCGGACACTATTAAATAAGGTATTGGATAGGTTACACTTTACTGGACAAAAAAGATAAGGTCTCTATGGTCTGTCAACACTTTAACGGACAATAAGTTAAGTTAATTTAAGAATGCATCTTTTCAAATTCAATAGGTGTTAAATAACCTAAAGCTGAATGGATTCTTTCGTTATTGTAGTAATTCTCTAAATAATCGACCGTTTCAGAAATAGCTTCTGCTTTTGTTTTGAAATGATGCTGGTAAAGAACTTCGCGTTTAAAACTTTTAAAGAATGACTCCATAACTGCGTTATCATAAGGGTTCCCGCGTCTACTTTGGCTATGTGTAAAACCAGTGAATGTCATGTATTCATAGAATCTCGATCCAGTATACTGAGATCCTTTATCCGTATGAATGATCAGTCCTTTGGATGGTTTTTGTTTCTGGGTAGCTTCATGCAAACTATCAAGTACCAGGGAATCTTTCATATGATTTTTTATTGAATAGGCGATACAACTGCGGGTAAAACCATCAATATACACACTACAATAGAGGGTTCCTTCCTCAGTTGGAATATATGTGATATCTCCATACCAAACTGTATTCTTTTTCTTGATATCAAAATTTTGATTTAGAATATTTTCACTTATATAGTTAATGTTTTTAGTATAATGAATGTACTTTCGTCGAACACCTTTGGTGTACAGGCCCTGTTCTCTCAGTAATCTTCCAATACGTCGTCGACTTATACTGAGCCCTTTTCTTTTCAGCACGGCTTTAATTCGACGGGTCCCATAGCGGCGCTTGTGTTCCAAGAAGATATCTTTAATATGGTCTTTTAAAACCGCATCTTCAACAGTATGTTTGGAAGGTGTTTCGTGAAGTGACGCATAAAAACCGCTACGAGATACACCAAGAAATATACAAGCATTCTTAATATTAAATGAGTGTTGGTGTTTCTTCAAATAGTCAAATACTACTTTGGGTTTTGTTTGAGAAACACTCGGAACTTTTTTAAAAGTTCTAGCTCCTCCCGAAGAAGTCTGTTTTCTTTTTCAAGTTTTTTAATTTTGTTTTGAGAAATAAATTCGCTGCTTCCTTTACCTGGAAAAGCTTGATCTCCAAATTTCTCATATTCAGCAACCCAGCGATACAAAGTATTTTCATGAATATCAAGTGTGTGTGATATAAAACGAATGGGTTGTCCTTCAATTAGAATTAAATCGACAGCTTGTCTTTTGAATTCTTTACTATAGGATTGTCGCTTCACAACAAGACCTCCAATTTTCTCTTAACTACGTGTCCACTTTAGTATAGCCTTTCCAATAAATTAACTTAACTTATTGTCCATTAAAGTGTTGACAGACCAGAGAGACTTTTTTTAAGTGTCTATCTTATAGGGTACATTTTAATCTGCGTCTGGGGTTTATTGATATGGAAGTAGAGCGGAATGGCTTTGGAAGACAAGTAGACAGCTTTGAAACTTCTCTCCGTTTTGTAGGTATTGATCAAGAAGTCGAAGTGGTGTTTATCCGTGCTCCTTACATTCAATCTGTCGGACCAAATGTAAAAGTTCTGGCTTCTATCAATCAAAAAATTGTAGCTGCAGAGCAAGAAAACGTACTGGTGACTGCTTATCACCCTGGACTAACTGAGGATTATGCTTTCTTGAACTATTTTTTAAATAAGATTCGTTAATCAATCTATTTAGTATGGAATAAAGTTTCTATCCACATGATTTTTTTATAGAGTCCTAACACATGAAATTAGGTAGCATCATGTATTCATAAAAATAAAAAAAGTAACCGTATAATTTTAACGGTTACTTTTTTTATTTTTGGTTATCTATCATTTCTTGTAGCTGTATATTGTCATCGTTGCTATCAAGTGAGTTGATTTTTTCACTTTCCATTTCAACTCTGCCAGTTGTTGTAAAAAAACTTTCATAATTATCTTCTAAATTTTAGTATATCCTATTTAAACACTCTATTTTACACTTGTTTATTCAAAGTTACACACGGTACGCCGTCTTCATAATAGACGTCAGACTCTTTGGTGTAACCCAGTTTTTCGTAAAACCCAACGGCACTTAGTTCACCGTGTATGACGGACGTCGTACACCCCTGTTTTTTACCCAAAGCTTCCAATTCTTTAACGACTGCTTCTCCCAGTCCTTTTTTACGATATTCTTTGAGAACAGCAATTCTTCCAGGCCGGATGGTATCCGAGTCGATTTGTTTATAACGTCCGGTTGCCACAGGCTTCTCTCCATCATAAATGACTACATAAATCGTTTCGTCATGATCCTCCAAATCAAATTCCTCTTTGAGCGGAATACCTCGTTCCATGACAAATACCTGCATGCGAACATATAAAGCAGCGGCTCGATTCCATTTTTCTTTCCCAATGTGCGTTTTCATTGCCAGTCCCTCTTTTCTTAAAAATATTTTTTCGGAATTAATGATATGTATTATAGATTTTTCAAAATATATAATACATACAAAGAAAATCAACATTCAAAATACAATCAAATAGTATAATGATGAGAATGTACACTTAGGGATTCCAAACCCTATAAAGAAATTAGATTTTTTCCAACACATGAAATTCTATAAAAACGTGTATCGCTTTTGTTAGAGGAGAGGGATTTCAAATGAGCTACAACGTCCAACCATTAAGCACGCAACAAGAAATAAACGACTTTTTATTCTGTTTAAGGCGCAATAAAAACGCCGATCGGGATTTTTTTCTGTTTTTGATCGGTATTAATAGCGGTTTACACATGTCAGACATTGTTAAATTAAAGAAAAAAGACCTGATTTCCTCAAAAAATTTCCGCATTGTCGAAAAGAAAACCGGGAAGACGCGTATTTTGTATTTGAGTAGTCTGCAGGACTTGATCCAGGAGTATACAAAGCAATTAGATCCAGAGGACTATTTATTTCCCAGAACCAAAGGCGGTCACTTAGAAGTCAATACAGTCTATCAGATGTTTCAAAAGGTCGCTGTCCTACTAGGAAGAGACGATATTGGCATGCACACGCTGCGTAAGACATTTGGCTACCACTATTACAAGAAAACCAAAGACGTGGCCACACTAATGGAAATCTTCGGTCATAGCAGCGAGAAAATCACGAAGCGCTATATTGGGATCAATGAAGATGAGATCAGTGAGACGTTATTGAATTTTAGACTAGGTTTTTAAACTTGATAGAATGGTTAGGTAGTTTCTAATATTTTTAGTTTTAATGTAATTTCAAACATCTCATTTTTATAAATCAAAGTTAAAGACCACCAATCAAATGTAGTAGGTAGTCTTTAACTTTGATTTATTATTCTACTAATAGTACATCTTGTTAATTGTAAATAGTGGAAATCATATAAAGTTAATTAGATTCTTTACTATGCGTAATAACTTGCTCTAAGATAGTAAAAACATGTTCGTCACCTAAACTATAAAAGCTGGTTTTTCCATCTCTTCTAGTTTTAACTAAACGAGCCTTCTTTAGTGCTTTTAATTTATGAGACACGGCAGATTGTTCCATATTTAATAAACTAGTAATTTCTCCTACACTTAATTCTTGATCTTTTAGTAAATAAATAATTGAAAGCCGAGCTTCATTTTGTAATAGTTTGAATATTTTACTAACTGATGTAAGTGTTTCTGAATCTAAAATAGATAGTTTTTTATTTGCCATGATTAATCCCTCTTTATACATGAATTAAGTTTCATATGCTAAGAATAGCATACTTTTTTTTAAAAGCAAGTAGTGCAAATAGAAAATTAATATAGTCTAATTCCATTGACTTTATTCATGTGAATGATATACTTTTTTCAAACATATGAAAAAAAAATCATATGTAAAACAAAGTTATTACGATTTAGAAATAAGTGTAGGAGGGATTTTTAATGTCTGAAGGTATGAAACACCATGAATGGATACTTGAAGGAATAGATTGTGCAAATTGTGCTAGTAAAATTGAAAATGGTGTATCAAAGATTGAAGGGGTAACAAATAGCAATGCTAATTATATGACAAAAACCCTTAGTTTTGATATTGAAGAACAAAAAGAAAATGGAACTCTAACGGTAATCAAATCAAAAATAAATAAACTAGAACCTGATGTAACACTGTTATCTAAGTCAACTGGCCTACTGATTGGGAAAAATGGCCTTTCTATAAATAATACTTCGCTGAGTAAAAGTAAAGATAACCATCATTTAGAGGATTTGAATCAGTCACATGATCATAGTCATGAAGAACAAGAGGGGAATGAAGGTCATAGTCATGGGGAAAGCACTGTAAAAACCACTGTTACGCGATTAATTATTTCTTTAGCGTTATTACTAGTTGCGAACTTTGTTCCTATGAATGAATTTATGTCCTTGGGATTATTTGTAGCTGCTTATCTTGTTGCCGGATATGATATTGTCTGGAGAGCCATAAAAAATATGTTTAACGGGCAATTATTTGATGAAAACTTTCTGATGACCATCGCTACAATAAGTGCCTTTTATATTCAGGAGTACCCAGAAGCGGTAGCTGTTATGTTATTTTATCAAGTAGGAGAAGTTTTTCAAGGTGTCGCGGTCAACAGATCACGACGATCTATTTCTGACTTGATGGATATCCGACCAGATTATGCGAATTTAAAACTGGCAGATGGCAGCACGCGCAGTGTATCACCAGATACAATAAAAGTTGGCGACACGATTGTTATACGTCCGGGAGAAAAGGTTCCTTTGGACGGGAAAATCATTACCGGAATCTCTTCAATGGACACTTCCGCATTAACGGGCGAGTCAATTCCTAGGAGTGTTGAAGCAACTGACAGTGTGTTGAGTGGTTTTATCAACAAAAATGGACTGATTGAAGTAACCGTTGAGAAGCTTTTTTCTGAATCAACGGTTACGAAAATTCTTGATTTAGTAGAAAATGCAAGTAGCCGAAAAGCTCCAACTGAAAACTTTATTACAAAGTTTGCGCGTTATTACACGCCTATTGTCGTTATCTTTGCTTTAGTGCTAGCGATTATTCCTCCGTTAGTTATTCCAGGAGCTACATTTAATGAGTGGATCTATCGAGCTAGTATTTTCCTTGTTATTTCTTGTCCATGTGCATTAGTCGTGTCCATTCCTGTTGGCTTTTTTGGTGGGATTGGATCAGCTTCAAAAAAAGGAATTTTAGTAAAAGGTAGTAACTTCTTAGAAGGATTGAATGATATCAAATATGTCATTATGGATAAAACAGGCACTTTGACAAAAGGAAAATTTGAGATCACAGATATTCAACCTACAGGCGGATTGAATAAAAATCAGCTGTTAGAGTTAGTCGCATATGCTGAAACCCATTCCTCACATCCAATTGCAGATTCTATCAAAGAAAAATATGTAAAAAAGATAGATGAAAACCGAATTACTGAATACAATGACATTTCAGGGTATGGTATTCATGCAAGGGTTGACGGAAAAGAGATATTAGCCGGAAATTCGAAATTAATGCAAAAACACAAGATTGTATTTACTGAATCAACTGAAGTTGGAACCATTATTTATGTAGCTGTTGATAAAGAGTATGCTGGTTATATTTTGATTGCAGACGCGATTAAGGAAGATGCGGCAGAAGGAATAGCGATAATGAAAGAAAAAGGTGTACAGCATATTATTATGTTAACGGGAGATTCAAAAACAGTAGGGGAAGCAGTGGCTAGAAAATTAGGAATTGACGAGTTCTATGCAGAGCTTCTACCGCAAGACAAGGTAGAAAAAATGGAAGAGATTATGGCACGTAAAGGTCCAAAAGAAAAAGTTGCTTTTGTCGGTGACGGAATCAATGATACCCCTGTACTTGCACGTTCAGATATTGGTATTGCAATGGGAGGACTAGGATCAGATGCAGCAATTGAAGCAGCGGATATCGTTATCATGGATGATAAACCCTCTAAGATTGGAACGGCCATGCAAGTAGCAAAAGACACACAAAGAATCGTATGGCAAAATATTATTTTAGCACTATCAGTAAAAGTCTTTTTCTTAATTATCGGTGCGTTTGGCTTTGCGACGATGTGGGAAGCCGTTTTTGCAGATGTTGGTGTAACGGTTATTGCCGTCCTAAATGCTATGCGAGTTTTAAAAAAATAATCCATTAATTAACAGATAAGATAATCGGATAGACGTTCTTAAGACTTCTAATACCGGTTATCTTATTTTTTATTAGTTGGTTCCAGAGAAAAGCACATGCTAGTTACTATAAATTTCAATTCTTGTTTACATAATCCCCAGTAAAAAAATTCTTAGAATTCTTTTTCCAACACTAAGAAATAAAACAGAGTTTGAGTTACAATCAATAAATTGTAGCTCAAACTCTGTTTTACAACTGTTTATTCAAAGTTACACACGGTACGTCGTCTTCATAATAGACGTCAGACTCCTTGGTGTAACCCCGTTTTTCGTAAAAATCCAACGGCACTTAGTTCACCGTGTATGACGGACGTCGTACACCCCAGTTTTTTACCCAAAGCTTCCAATTCTTTAACGACTGCTTCTCCCAGTCCTTTTTTACGATATTCTTTGAGAACGGCAATTCTTCCAGGCCGGATGGTATCCGAGTCGATTTGTTTATAACGTCCGGTTGCCACAGGTTTCTCTCCATCATAAACGACTACATAAATCGTTTCGTCATGATCCTCCAAATCAAATTCCTCTTTGAGCGGAATACCTCGTTCCATGACAAATACCTGCATGCGAACATATAACGCAGCGGCTCGATTCCATTTTTCTTTCCCAATGTGCGTTTTCATTGTCAGTCCCTCTTTTCTTAAAAATATTTTTTTGGAATTAATGATATGTATTATAGATTTTTCAAAATATAATAGATACAAAGGAAATCAGCATTCAAAATACGGAAAAAACAATATATTCATTTGTATGAAACTGTAAAGAAAAATAATCAAACAATATAATGATGAAAATGTATACTTAGGAATTCCAAACTCTATAAAGAAATTAGATTTTTCCCAACACATGAAATCAGATAAATTTAGGTATCTAGAACCTTGCCAAATAAGGTTCTAGATACTTTTTCCGGAAAAATTTTACATGCCAAATTACAAGAAAAATAGAGATGAATTTAGCAAAGAACGGTCTAAATATCCATATCATAAATAGCGTCATTTAAATATTAATATAAACATAACGATAATTATACTATTGCCAGGTAGCTCTGAAATAATTGCTCAATTATTACAACTAAATTAATAAACAAAGAAAAGAATACATGAAATTTCATAGAATTAAGTAAGTAAAACCTTTATTTAACAAGATTTTTTTTGTTTGCGTTCATATCTTAAATGTTCAGCTAGGTTCATAAAAAGTTATTTATTTCCTGAATGATTCATACTTTTAAAAAAAATAATAATTGGTGCATTTTTCACTTCTTTCAGGTCATTAGTTTGTTAGGTTTACTTATTTTACTTCAAATTTCCAAGTCACTTATTTTTTTGTCAGAAAATTAAGATTTTTAGGCATACTAACCCCTTGAAATTAGCCTTTTTTTTTAAACTATTCCATTAGGTGTGAGTGTTACTGCCATTTGAAATGCTGAATATTCCGCAAGATTTTATGGAAAAGTTCATGGTAAACGTGATAGGAACTGAGTTTTAAAAAGGTTTTTCGTCCAGAATGAACAAGTTTACCCGCTACTTTAAATAAGAGCAAACGAATAGTTGAAACTTGAAAACCTTTGGTTTCTTTCGTAAAACAAAGAGTACGCATAAAATTGACGATGTTGTAAGCTAGTACACTCACCATCATACGTGCATGATTTTCTAAAAAACGAGGACTGTTGGTTTTATCGAAATAAAATCCATTTTTGGCCTCTTTAATGTAATTTTCCATGGTGCCTCTTTTAGAATAGGTTTGAAAGACCGCTTCTGCAGAAAGGTTCTCTGATAAATTGGTTATGATAAATTCATGTCGAGCAATCAATTCGGTTGCTTCGCGCGTAGATTTAATACAAATTCTTCGTGGATGTGTCCAGCTCTTCGCTTGATAGAGTGTAGAAGCGTAGTGAACTTCTTTTTTATCCCAATCCTGCTGGTCATTTATAGATACAAATTGCTCAGCGATTTTTCCTAAGTTGCGATTCGATTTCAATCGAACAATATAAAAATTTTGACGTTTTTCACACAGTTCATATAATTCAGGAGTTGCAAAACCACTATCTGCACGCACTAGAATAGAACTTACAGGTACGGTTTCTTGGTAATGGTCAAAAAGTGGTCGGACAAAATCTGCAACACCATTGGATGTGTACACATTACCAGAACGAAGTTCTGCTTTCAAAAAGTCGCCAGTCAGACCTTCAAAGGCAACAAGTGGATAATAGCCATTCGTTTGGTAATGGGCATTATAATTCGACTTCTCCTGATTGCCAAAGGTATCCGAATGTGTTGAGTCTAGATCAAAAATCATTTCAGTTGTATTACGAGCAGTACGTACTTTATCAATCAGGATTTGATTGACTTCTTGTAATTGGGAAATGTTTTCTTGACTTAACCGATCCCATAAACGAGAAATAGACGGTTGTGAAGCGAGTTGCTCTTTAGCTAATAGACTCTGGAAAATGGGATCTTTTGATAAAACGTCAGCCGAAGAATCCGTTTGATATCCAGCAATCAATTGAAAAAGGATTTGTTCAATAATTGAATGATTAGCATGGTTATAGTAAAGTCGATCATCGTTAATAGTGAGGGTTTGTTTCAAAATGTTAGAGAAATTAATGGTGTGCATGAATTCCTTAACTAATATCAATCCGGAATCTGAGGATAAATTACCCCCAGAGTGAGATACCGTAATGTTTGAATTGAAAAGCAAACGATTTTCATGTAAAGTTGCCATAGAGAGAACCCCTTTCTTTGGTTATGTTTAGTCGCTTTAACCATAGCAGATTGGGGTTCTTTTTGCACACCCAAAGGGTGCTGAGAAAATTAACTCAAACTAGCGTTATAACAGTTTTTCCAGAGCGTTTTAGAAAAAGTATGAATTATTCAGGCTATTATATATATTTTAATTAAAAAAATAACCAATCAGAAGATGGGCTTTGACTTTGATGAGCGATTTACGTTAATGATTGACAGAGAACATGCTCGTCGTAAAATCAATAAACTTCAGCGATTAATAGCTCGAGCAGCTTTTGAAGTCCCTTCTGCTTCTATTGAAGAAATTCAATATTTTGAAAATTGTCGGTTACCTAAATAAGAGATTCACCGCTTAGCGAGTGGGATCTACTTAGAAAATAAGAATAATATTATTCTCATGGGTGCGACCGGACCTGGTAAGACATATTTAGCTTGTGCCTTGGGGATAGCTTCGTGTCATCAATTTTACATTGTTCAGTATGTACGCCGCCTACCTAAATTACTAAATGAATTTAAAATAGCGAAAAATCAGCCGGATAATAGTTATAAAAAGTTAATGCGAAAGTACGCGAAGAAAGAGCTGCTTATCATCGACGAATGTTTTTTACACGATTTGACAGAAGAAGAGCTTCACTATAACAATGGAATTAATTGAAAAACGTGATATGAAATCGTCCACTATATTTTGTACTCAATTCAACACGTCAGGTTGGCATTCTAAATTAGGCAGTGGACCAATAGGCGAAGCCGTCATTGATCGAATCGTTCATAATTCATATACGATTACAATTGATGGAGAAGCCTCCATGCGTGAACGATTGGGTCTTTCTACCAACTTTTAATTTATCCATAATCAATAATAATAATTGTAAAGCAATCCATCGGATTGCATAAACCACCCCACAATCATCTTTAATTAGAATGGTTGTGGGGTGGTTTTATAAGTGGTACATTCTCTGGCAATCGGTGGTACACTTACTGGCAAACATTGGTAAAAAACTTAGCGCCCCTGGTAAAATCTAGTGGCCGTAGTCACTTTATCGCCGCTTTAAAGACAGCGACATATTTGATGCCACAACATGGACTAAATGAGCAGTCTAATGGATTGCTTCGTCGGGACGGTCTATTCAAGCAAATGGATTTTAATACCAGCAATCAAACATTTGCTTCCTCTGTTGCGAGCAAAAGAAACAATATACCTAGAATGTCTTTAGATTACAAAACACTGATAGAAGTATTTTTGGAAAATGTACCAGACTGGAAACTATCTAGCTTAATTTGACAAAGGAAAACCCTAAAATCTATATTCAATAAGAGTAGAATAATTCTAAGAAAGGACTAAAGGATTAAAAATTATTCTTTTTTTTATTTGTGATTGCTTGTATTTTTCGTTTAAGTAAGTAGGGGATAGCTTGCATTTCCCTATTTATCCAATCAATTTTTTAAAATGATGATCCATGTACTAATTTAGTGTAATAACGGATAGCTTCAACTGCACTATGCCAACCGTGGAGTCGTTCTTGTCGCTCTTTATCAGTCATATGCGGTTCGAATTGTTCATTCTCAGATACTAAAGCTGCTAACTCGCTTTGATCACGCCAATACCCAATAGCTAATCCAGCAAGGTACGCTGCTCCTAGTCCCGTTGTTTCTAGACGTTCGATACGTCTAACGGTTTTTTTAAGAATATCTGCTTGAAATTGAATCAAAAGATTATTTTGTGCAGCTCCGCCATCAACATGGAGAAGGTCTACTGAAATACCTGTATCTGATTCCATTAATTCAATGATATCACTAACTTGATAAGCGATAGATTCTAAGGTTGCTCGAACTAGTTCTCGCCGACTAGTAGATTCGTTGATTCCTAAAAAAGCTCCTCGTGCATTTGAATCCCAATAGGGAGCACCAATTCCTCTAAAGGTTGGAACAACATAAATCCCAGAATTTTTTTCTGCTTTAAGAGCTAATAATTCTGAATCTTCGATTGATTCAAATAACTGCAAACTATCTTTCAACCAGTCAATAGCACTACCCGAAATAAGAGCTGAACCCTCGAGGGCATAGGTTATTTTATTATCAATGGAATAACCGATTGTAGTGAGTAATTTATGTTTAGAAAGTTTAGGTTCAGAGCCCGTATTCATAACAATAAAAGTTCCTTGACCATAAGTGCTTTTTACTTGGCCTGGTTGAAAAGCTAACTGACCAAATAACGCTGCTTGTTGATTTCCAGCAACACCGCTAATAGGAATAGCCACTCCATCAAAAATAGCCGTATCGGTCAAACCATAGACATGAGAACTAGGGAAGACCTTTGGCAAAAGACTCTTTGGAATGTTGAAAAGATTTAATAAATAGTCATCCCATTCTAGCGTATGAATATCAAATAACATCGTTCTTGAAGCATTTGTGTGGTCGGTACAATGCAACTTGCCATTGGTTAGATTCCAAATAAGCCAACTATCGACAGTCCCAAAAGCTAGCTCACCACGCTCTGCTCGTTCTTGTGAACCCGGATGGTGATCGAGGATCCAACGAATTTTACTAGCAGAAAAATAAGGGCTCAAAACTAAACCAGTCTTCTCATGGATGTAAGTTTCAATCTCTTCATTTTCAAGTTGTTTAACAATAGCGAGTGATTGGCTGGAGCTCCAGACAACGGCATTGTGTATCGGTTGCCCAGTTTTACGATCCCAAACGATAGTTGTTTCACGCTGAGTTGTTATGCCTAGTGCCTTAATCTGGTTGAATGAAAGATCAGATTGCTTCATTACCTTTTGAATCACTTCACAAACAGATTGCCAAATAATAGTTGGGTCTTGTTCTACCCAGCCAGATTGTGGAACTTGTTGTTCAAAATGTTGAGCTGCGGTACCGATATAATTTCCTTGACGATCGATAATAATCGCACGTGTGGTTGTTGTTCCTTGGTCAATGGCTAAAATATATTCTGCCATAAGCAATCACGTCCTTAAATAGGTTGTATAGTAAATGAGTATTCTTTCTTCTATTAAAAATACTATTTTTCTTAGTGTCTCTTACCTTTAAATTCTAAAGTAAATTACTTTGATGAGGAGCTCATGATAGTCAGCACTGTTTGGCTCACAATCTTCTAATACCCAATGATAGAGCATTTCAGATAATCCATAAGCACAAAAATCAATTTTTGTTTTTACCAGAGCGTGGTTGCTATCAGAAATAGAATGTGTTTGGAGGTAGTCATCCGTAATAGTTTGAATACTTTGTTTGATGTAATAGATAAAATAATCTTTAAAGGAATCTAATTTTATGTTTGAAACTATTTTTTTATAATACGTTCTATTCTCTTCGAGATAGTTTATTAGATGGAATAATACTTCCTCCCATTTTCCCCATTTCATAATAGATTGAATGAGATCAGTGACATCATAAGAAAATATCCAGGTAATCAAATCATATTTATCATCAAAATGATCATAGAAAGTTTGGCGGCGGTAATCAGTCTGATCCATGATATCTGTTATGGATATTTTGTCAATTACTTTTTCGATAGCTAGATTTTTGAAAGAGCAAGAAATAATTTTTTTTGTTGTATTTTGTTGGTTCATACTGGGGACCCCTTTGACAACCTATTAACTACCCTATTCTATTCCTTTCTATTATACGTCATACTTCAAAATAATTGAAGCGGACAAAGGGTGTCTTTTGTCTGTTGAAATGATACCGCTTTCTTATTAAACTTAGTTTAGATTTAAAAGGAGTCATTTATTATTTCAAGAGTGACTTCATTTTAAAAAATATGAGGAGGAATAAGAAATGAGAAAAGCTTTTATTAGTCCAGCAAAGTATGTTCAAGGAGAAAATGAATTATTAAATTTAGGTTTTTATATTAAGTCCTTAGGAGAATCGGCTTTAGTTATCGGGAATCCAGATGATATCATTCGAGTTGAAGATAAGTTAAATCAAACGGCAAAACGTTTTGGCATCAACGTACATCTAGCTAACTTTGGTGGCGAAGCAACACGTGAAGAAGTCGTGCGTCTTAAAAAATTAGCAAAAGAAAAAGGAGCAGACGTCATAGTTGGTCTCGGTGGTGGGAAAGCAATCGATACTTCTAAAACAGTTGCCAATGGCCATAATTTAATTGTCTGCCCAACTATTGCAGCTACAGATGCACCAACTAGTCATTCTGCAGTACTTTATACGAAAGATCACCACTTTGACGAGTATGCTTATTTTATTAAAAATCCTAGTGTTGTATTAATGGACACAACTGTTATTGCTCAAGCACCAACACGATTTTTAGTATCTGGAATGGGCGATGCACTGGCTACTTACTATGAAGCACGTGCAACACGTCGTTCAAATTCAAATGTAAACGCCGGCTTACCAAATGGCTTCCACACTGGTGATACCGAACCTGCTAAAGGTACGATTGCATCTATTACATTAGCTAAGGTTTGTTATGAAACCGTTCTCGAAAGTGGCTATAATGCTAAGATTGCTTGTGATCACAATGTTGTTACACCGGCTTTAGAGAATATTATTGAAGCCAATACATTATTATCTGGTCTTGGTTTTGAGTCAGGTGGATTAGCTGCAGCACATGCTATTTACAATGGCTTGACGGTTTTAGATGGCCCTCATAATTATTTCCATGGAGAGCAAGTAGCCTTTACAACATTTGTTCAACTTATCCTTGAAGATGCACCAAAAAAAGAAGTCGAAGAATTATTAGATTTTAGCTTATCTGTTGGCTTACCTGTCTCTTTAGCAGATTTAGACGTAAAAGAAGTAAACTATGAAGATATCCTAAAAGTTGCAGAAAAAGCCTGTATTCCTGAAGAATCTATTCACGCTATGCCTTTTAAAGTTACACCTGAAAGTGTTGCTCAAGCTATTATTGCAGCAGATGCACTTGGACGTGATTACAAAAAAATCAAGGCAGTTAAATAAATTTAAAATAAGAATTAAAGGAATGAAACTAGATGAAAAAAATTATGAATGATCCAAATAAAATTGTTGATGAAATGATAGAAGGAATGATTGTAGCGCATTCCGATTTAATTAAAAGAGTATCTGAAACAGGCGTCATCCAACGTAAAACAAAAAAAACTGGAAAAGTAGCGATTATTTCTGGCGGAGGAAGTGGGCACGAACCAGCTCATGCTGGATTTGTTGGGGAAGGCATGTTGTCTGCTGCTGTTTGTGGTGCGGTATTTACTTCTCCAACACCAGACCAAATTTTAGAAGCCATTAAGGCAGCTGATGAGGGTGCAGGTGTGTTCTTAGTCATTAAGAACTATTCTGGAGATATTATGAATTTTGAAATGGCTCAAGAAATGGCCGAAACGGAAGATATTACAGTAGAAAATATCGTTGTAGATGATGATATTGCCGTTGAAGATAGTCTGTATACTCAAGGGAAACGTGGAGTAGCAGGGACGATATTTGTTCACAAAATACTCGGCTACGCTGCTGAACAAGGAAAGTCGATTAAAGAAATAAAAAAATTAGCCGACGACTTAATGCCTAATATTAAATCTATTGGACTCGCACTTACTGGCGTAACAACACCTGGTGCTGCTCAGCCAAGCTTTACTTTAGCTGAAGATGAAATTGAATATGGAGTAGGTATTCATGGAGAACCAGGGTACCGTAGAGAAAAATTACAACCTTCTTATGACCTCGCTGACGAATTGTTGACGAAGGTAGTTAAAGAATTTGATGGGAAAGAAAAAGGTCAATTTGCAGTAATGATCAATGGACTTGGTGGCACACCATTAATGGAGCAATATGTCTTTACAAATGATGTAAAAAAACTGATGGATAAATGTAATTGGTCTATTGATTTTTATAAAATAGGCAACTTTATGACATCACTTGAAATGCAAGGATTGTCGTTGACCCTACTTCATTTAGAAAATGATTTTTATCTTGAAGCACTAAATGCGCCAGTTAAAACAATCGCCTGGTAAAATAAGAACGAATGATTGAGGGATGAAAGGAGTTCGAACTAAGATGAATGTTCAAACAGGTATTCGTTGGATGGAGTTATTTAATGAAAAAATCCAACAAGAAAAAGATTATTTAACCCAGCTGGACACACCAATTGGAGATAGCGATCATGGTAATAATATGTCGAGAGGCATGTCTCACGTTATTCAGGCAATTGAATCAGAATCTCCTGATTCGCTTGAAGCACTTTTAAAATTAGTTACGACAACTTTATTAAGTAAAGTTGGAGGAGCTTCAGGTCCCTTATATGGTTCAGCATTTATGGGTATGTTAAAAACACTTCAGCAAGATGATTCTTCATGGAGTAAAATACTTCAAGGTGGATTAGAAAGTATCCAAAAGCGTGGGAAAGCTGAAATTGGCGATAAAACGATGATTGATGTTTGGGCACCTGTTGTTCAAGCAGTAGAAGACAATCAATTAACAAGTGATGTGATTGATGAGGCTGTTGAAGCGACGAAACCATTAAAAGCTAAAAAAGGCCGTGCCTCATATGTAGGAGAACGTTCCATTGGACACATTGATCCTGGTGCCTATTCGTCTGCTTTACTATTTAAGGCTATGTTGGAATCGGAGGGAAAATAATGGAGAAACCAGGAATGATTATTATCTCTCATGTTTATGAGATTGCAAAAGGTGTTGAGCGATTGCTTCAAGAAGTTGCCAAAGATGTTGCTATTGAAGTGATTGGCGGGGTAGACAAGACTGAGATTGGAACAAGTTTTGATACCATTCTTGAATTAGTCAACAATCATTCATCTGATCATCTATTAGCTTTTTATGATTTAGGTAGTGCTAAAATGAACTTGGAAATGGTAAAAGAACTTAGCGATAAATCGATTACGATTTATGATGTTCCAATTGTTGAAGGTTCTTATACTGCAGCGGCACTTTTACAGGCTGACGTTACTCAAGAGGCAGTTGAAGAGCAACTAAAAGAAATGCAGATTGATAAATAAAAAAATATAAGAAGAATTGGGGAATAGATATGTTAAAAGAGAATTATGATTTTATGATGCCTAATGTAAATTTTTTTGGTCCTGGGGTAGTTAAAAAGGTCGGAGAAAGAGCAAAAATGTTGAATATGAAAAAAGTATTGATTGTAACAGATACTTTCTTAAGAGACTTAGATAACGGGCCAGTTAAACAAGCAGAAAGTTCTTTACTGAAAGCTGATATTGCATACGTTATTTTTGATGGTGTAGAACCAAACCCGAAAATAAGGAATGTTAAAGAAGGTAAAAAGGTATATATTGATAATCATTGTGATTCAATCATTACGATAGGTGGTGGATCAGCTCATGATTGTGGAAAAGGAATTGGTATTGTTTTATCAAATGGTGATGACCTACCATCCCTTGCCGGAATTGAAACATTAGAAAATCCTTTGCCGCCGCTAATGGCTGTAAATACAACAGCTGGAACGGCCTCAGAAATTACACGACATGCGGTTATAACCAATGAAAAAACTCATTTGAAATTTGTTGTTGTTTCTTGGCGAAACGTCCCATTAGTTTCTTTTAATGATCCAATGCTCATGCTGGATATTCCGACAGCCCTAACTGCTGCCACAGGTATGGATGCCTTAACACACTGTGTAGAATCTTATGTGTCAGTAAATAGAAATCCAATTACAGACGCCCAAGCGATTCAAGGAATAAAATTAGTTAGTAAATATCTGAGACGTGCCGTAGCTAACGGACATGACGTAGAAGCAAGAACCAATATGGCCTATGCTTCAATTTTAGCTGGCATGGCTTTCAATAATGCAGACTTAGGTTATGTTCATGCAATGGCTCATCAATTAGGTGGGCAGTACGATGCTCCTCATGGAGTGTGTTGTGCTGTGTTGATGCCCACTGTTGAAAAATGGAATATTATTAGTAATCCAGAGCGTTTTTCTGATATTGCAGAATTACTAGGTGAGAATATTGCAGGATTATCCGTTAGGGAAGCTGCCGATAAAGCTATTGAAGCAATGATTCGTATTTCTGAAGATGTTGGTATACCAACAAATATCAAGTCTCTGGGTGCTTTACCAGAAGATTTTGATCAGATGGCAATAAATGCATTGAAAGATGGGAATGCTTTTTCTAATCCTAGAGTTGGTAACAAGGATGATCTCATAAAACTATTTCAAAAAGCATACGAAGCATAGAAAATATTTTTGTGTTTATTATTTACCCTCATAAGAAATTAGTTTGAATGGAGGAAATAAATTATGCAACAAAAAGCATTAGGCTTGATTGAAACACGTGGTTTAATTGCATCAATCAAAGCAACAGATGCAATGTTAAAAGCAGCTAATGTTACATTAGTAGGACAAGAAAAAATTAGTCAAGGGTTAATCACTGCTTAGAGGAGGGATTATAGAATGAAAAGATCAAAACGATTTGAAGTATTAGAAAAACGTTCAATCCATAAAGATGGTTTTGTAAAGGAATGGATAGAAGAAGGTTTTATCGCCATGGAAAGTCCAAATGATCCAAAACCTAGCATTAAGATTGAAAATGGAATTATTACAGAACTTGACGGAAAAAGACGTGAAGATTTTGATTTAATTGATTATTATATAGCAGACTATGGTATTGAAAAAGATAATGCTGAGAACGTTTTGGCAATGGATTCAGTAAAATTGGCTAATATGTTGTGTGATCCTAATATTTCGCGTTCGATTATTATTGATTTAACGACTTCTATGACACCAGCTAAAATTGTTGAGGTTGTTAGTCAAATGAATGTTGTCGAGATGATGATGGCGATGCAAAAAATGCATTCAAGAAGACGCCCAGCTACACAATCACATGTTACTAATTTACGTGATAATCCCGTTCAAATTGCAGCAGATGCAGCAGAAGGTGCTTTCAGAGGCTTTGCCGAGCAAGAAACGACCGTTGCTGTTGGTCGTTATGCACCATTTAATGCTATTTCACTTTTAGTTGGGTCACAAGTTGGGCGACCAGGAGTATTAACACAATGTTCAGTAGAAGAAGCTGCAGAACTTGATTTAGGTATGCGTGGTTTTACGTCATATGCTGAAACAATATCTGTATATGGTACAGAACCAGTGTTTACAGATGGAGATGACACACCTTGGTCTAAAGGATTCTTAGCATCTTGTTATGCATCTCGTGGATTAAAAATGCGGTTTACATCCGGAGCGGGATCTGAAGTTATGATGGGATATGCAGAAGGAAAATCAATGTTATATCTTGAAGCACGTTGTATTTTTATTACAAAAGCCAGCGGTGTTCAAGGGCTACAAAATGGTGCTGTAAGTTGTATTGGTATCCCAGGTGCAGTTCCAACAGGAATACGTGAAGTGTTAGCAGAAAACTTAATCTGTGTTCTGTTAGACCTAGAAGTTGCTTCAGGAAATGACCAAGCATTTTCCCATTCTGATATGCGCCGTACTGAGAAGCTAATGTGTCAATTTTTGCCAGGTACTGATATTATCTCTTGTGGTTTTTCAGCAGTTCCTAATTATGACAATATGTTTGCTGGTTCAAATACAGATATAGAAGATATTGATGATTATTTAGTTTTTCAACGTGATTTAAAGGTTGATGGAGGTCTTCGCCCAGTTACAGAAGAAGAAACTATCAAAGTACGTAATAAAGCAGCTCGTGCTATTCAAGCAATTTTTGATGAATTAGATCTTCCAAAAATTACTGATGAAGAAGTAGAAGCAGCAACCTATGCTCACGGCTCTAAAGATATGCCTGATCGTAATCTTGTCGAAGATATGAAAGCAGCACAAGAATTATTGAATCGCAATATTACAGGTGTAGATCTTGTTAAAGCATTAGCTAAAACAGAATTTAAAGATGTCGCTGAAAGTATGTTAAGTATGTTAAAACAGCGTGTTGCTGGAGACTTTTTACAAACAGCTGCAATTTTTGATGATCAGTTCAATGTCATTTCAGCAGTTAATGACTGTAACGATTACATGGGACCTGGAACTGGTTATCGTCTTGAAGGGGAAGAATGGGAAAAAGTAAAAAATATTCCAATGGCGATTGACCCTCGTTCAGTTTAAGAAATGGAGGATAAAATAATGTCTGAATTAAACGTAAACGAAGATCTGTTAAGAGCCATTATACGTGATGTGAAAAAAGAGATGCCAACGGATGACTCTGCTGTAATATTTAAAGAGACACTAAGTGATAATTCGCATCAAGAGACTGCAGTTCAAAATAAAACACAAGTAATTGCTAAACAAAAAAATTGGTTTAAGCATGCCGGAGTGGCAAAATCAGGAACGTCTAAAGATGAAGTAGTGGTGGCAGTTGCACCAGGATTTGCAGAGTTTTTGACAGAAAACTTAACTGGTCTTTCTCATAGAGATATTTTGCGTCAAGTTATCGCAGGTATTGAAGAAGAAGGACTAAAAGCTCGAGTTATTAAAGTATATCGTACAGCTGATGTTTCTTTTGTAGGTGCAGAAGGAGATCAATTATCTGGTTCAGGAATTTGTGTCGCAATACAATCAAAAGGTACAACTATTATTCACCAAAAAGATTTAGCACCATTATCAAACCTCGAATTATTCCCTCAAGCTCCAGTTATAACATTGGATACTTATCGTGCCATTGGGAAAAATGCAGCAAAATATGCTAAGGGTGAATCACCCAGTCCGGTTCCTACAGTTAGTGACCAAATGGCACGTGTTGCGTATCAAGCGTTGTCTGCTTTAATGCATATTAAAGAAACAAAGAATGTAGTAATTGGTAAACTAGCTGAAGAGATTATTGTGGACTTTGCAACGAAGGAGTGATAGATATGTCAGAGTTAGATGAAGTAGGTAAAAAAATAGTAGAAGAAATTAGTGTTGAACCTGTACCTAAACCTTACAAAACTGAGGACTATGAAAACATGCAAAAAATGGGAGTAACAGACTATCCTTTATATACGCAACATCCAGATTTAGTGAAATCTCCTACTGGAAAATTACTGGATGAGATTACACTAACTAATGTGATGAGTGGCATTATTACTTCGCAAGATCTTCGTATTACACCTGATACATTACGTCGTCAAGGGGAAATTTCTGAAGCATCTGGACGTGCTGCTTTAAAACAAAATTTTGCACGTGCAGCTGAACTAACTGCAATTCCAGATGAACGTATATTACAAATTTATGAAACATTAAGACCATATCGTTCTACAAAAGAAGAATTAGTTGCTATTGCTGAAGAATTAGAAGTTAAATACAATGCACCAATTAACGGGAAATTTATTCGTGAGGCTGCTAAGTATTATGAAGTAAGAAAAAAATTAAAAGGTGATAACTAGTCTTGGAAGGAAAATCATTTATTATAAAAAAAATAATTGGCGTTGATATCGGTAACTCTTCAACGGAGGTAGCTTTAGCAGATGTTAGTCCAAATGGAGATGTAAGGTTCATTGATTCTGCTATTGTACCAACTACAGGTATAAAAGGTACAAAGAAAAATTTATTGGGAATAAAATCAGCTATAGAAATAGTCGTGTCGAAAACGAATATTAATATTTCTGATGTAGACTTAATCCGCATTAATGAAGCAACTCCTGTTATAGGAGATGTAGCTATGGAAACAATAACAGAGACAATTATTACTGAATCAACAATGATTGGTCATAATCCTAAAACGCCTGGCGGAGTGGGATTGGGTGTGGGTTATACTATAAACCTTGTCGATCTCTATGAACAAAAAAATCAAACGAAAGACTACGTTGTTATTGTGCCTAAAGACGTTGATTTTGGAGATGCGGCTAACTTAATCAATTTATATGTTAAATATGGTTATAGAATCACAGGCGCTATTCTTCAAGGTGATGATGGTGTATTAATAAGTAATCGCTTAGAGAATAAAATTCCAATCGTAGATGAGGTAGCTTACATTGACAAGATTCCACAAATGATGTTAGCAGCTGTAGAGGTAGCGGGAAAAGGGCAAGCAATTTCTCAATTATCCAATCCATATGGTATTGCAACCGTCTTTAATTTGAATTCTGATGAGACAAAGAATATTGTTCCTGTTGCACGTGCCCTTATTGGAAATCGATCAGCTGTAGTTATTAAGACACCGAAAGGGGATGTGAAAGAAAGAATTATCCCTGCAGGTACTTTAATTATTGAAGGCGAAAAACATACAAGTGAAATTGGCGTTTCTGATGGTGCCGAAAAAATCATGAGTATTATTTCAAGTTTTAAAGTTATAGAAAATATAACGGGTGAGGCAGGAACTAATATGGGTGGGATGCTCGAACTCGTCCGTCAAACAATGTCTGAATTAACTAATAAACAGATTAGTGAAATATTTATCAAAGATTTATTAGCAGTTAATACGTTTGTACCGATTGATGTTAAAGGTGGCTTGGCTGGTGAAATTTATATGGAGCAAGCTGTAGGAATTGCATCTATGGTTAAGTCAGACAGACTTCAGATGACATTGATTGCTGATGAAATTCAAAAACAGTTTAACATACAAGTTGAAGTTGGTGGCGCAGAGGCAGAAGCTGCTATATTAGGTGCATTAACAACAGCCGGAACGAATAAGCCTCTGGCGATTTTAGATCTAGGCGCAGGATCAACAGATGCCTCTATTATTGATTCTTCAGATCGAATGACGTCCATACATCTTGCTGGAGCTGGAGATATGGTTACTATGTTGATTAACTCTGAATTAGGAATAGAAGATCAATACTTAGCCGAAGATATCAAGCGATATCCATTAGCGAAAGTAGAAAGTTTATTCCATATTCGTCACGAAGACGGTACAGTTGAATTTTTTGAAAAAGTTTTACCAGCTAATATTTTTGCTAAGACGGTTGTAGTTAAACCTGATGGGTTTGTTCCAGTGCCTGGAGATTTATCTATCGAGAAAATTAAGCTGGTTAGACAGACAGCTAAAAAACGTGTATTCGTTACAAATGCTATTCGCGCATTGAGTCATGTTAGTCCAACGGGCAATATTCGTGATATTCCATTTGTTGTAATTGTAGGTGGATCGGCTATAGATTTTGAGATTCCACAGCTAGTAACGGAAGAGTTGTCCCATTACTCATTAGTGGCGGGCCAAGGTAATATCCGTGGAATTGAAGGGCCGCGTAATGCAGTTGCTACAGGTCTAATTCTTTCTTACGCTCGTTCAAGGAGGAAATAAGCATGAGTAACCCAGTTATCAAAGTAGTAAGTTATGTTAGTGAACATACATTAGCGCCTCTGTTATACGGGATGGAAGAAGAAGAGATTCCGTTTGAGATAATTGATTTAGATAGTGGTTATGACCTTTGTCAAGCAGCTTATCAAGCTTCTATACAGTCTTCGTTGTCAGTAGGATTAGCAATTGATAGCAGTCACGCTATTCTCCATTATAAAAATCTACCTAAAAACGAACCATTATTTGAGGTAGATATACAGAATGTTTTAGAAGTCATGAAAATTGGTACTAATGCAGCAAGATTAGTTAAGGGCATCCCCTTTAAACCATTAAGGGAGGTGTAGAACATCGGATGCAGTTGGAATATTCCAGACAAATCTATTTTAATTAAGACAAAATAGCAGGAAATGACAAATGAAGCGTACGAATTATCTATGAAAAAAGAATTACAGATTGCAGAAAGGATAAATCAAACATAGATATGGGGCGCGTAATCGGCAGTATTGAAGCCAGTCAAAAGAACGAATCTTTAGTAGGAATAAAACTAATGATTGTTCAACAAGTAAATAGTGACGGCGAAGCAATGAAATATGAAGAAGTTGCAGCTGACACTGTAGGTGCAGGTATTGGTAAATATGTATTACTTGTTAGAGGGGCTGGCGCTAGAAAAGCTGAACGAGATAATCTGGGCCAGCAAGATGTACTTGATTGTTCTATCGTAGGGATGATTGACCGTTTTAATAAATAAGGATGTGATATATATGGCAATCTATACTAAAACAGGAGACGAAGGTTCTACAAGTTTATTTGATGGTCAACGAGTTAAGAAATATTCAAATCGTGTTAATGTTTATGGCACGTTTGATGAATGTAATGCAGTAATTAGTATTGCTGAAAAATTTAGTCAGATTCCTGAGAATAAAGAGTTTCTAATTAAATTACAATATAAGATGTTTCAGTTATCTGGTGAAATAGCAACGGTTCATTCCGAGGAGTTTGCGGCACATAATGAACAAATTAGTCAAATAGACATTAAAGAGTTAGAACATATCATCGATGTCTATACCGAAAAATTACCTGAGATTAAAACATTTATTCTACCAGGAACTAGCATTGCGGGCTCACATTTGCATTTAGCTAGAACAGTTTGCCGTAGAGCTGAACGTTTGTTGATTCAACTCTCTGAAGAAGTAGAAATACGACCTGAAACTAAACAATATACTAATCGTTTGTCAGATTGCTTATATATATTAGCTCGCTCAGAAGACCATTATCAAAAACAAGAAAAGTAAGTAGACGAAATAATCATGAGATATAAAGAACAGATAGGTGGATAATATGGAAAATAAAAATATTGAAAAAGCTCTTACTTATTTAAAATCTGAAACTAATTTTGATGAAAAAATTGAAAAGGTCATTGCGTATCTAAAAGCCGAAACTTATTTTGAAAAAGACAATCTATATCGTATTATCGATGTAGCGGAACAAAAGGCACAAGAAATTAATGTTCCAGTCACAATTTGTATTAGTGATATGAGTGGACATCCAAGAATGTTCTATCATATGCCTGAAGCTAACATTGCAAGTATTACACTAGCCCCCAAAAAAGCTAATACAGCTATTATGATGCGCAAACCAACTAAAGATTTAAATAAAGATACAGTACCAAATGGAGAATTATATCAAATAGAAACTATGTTAAATGGTGAAATGGTTACCTTTGCAGGTGGTATTCCACTGGTCTGTCATGGTCAAGTGATTGGAGCAATTGGTATAAGTGGTGGTTCAGTAGAGGAAGATCAGTTAATCTGTGAGATATCAGTAAAAACATTTTTTGAAGGAGAATAGCGATATAAATCTTGAAGAGCAAATCAGAAAAAATATTAGCAGAAGAATTGGGAAACTCAGAAAATACAACTACTCCAGTTTCTCAAAAAGGTAGTAAAGGGATTTTTTACTAATGTAGGTGCTGCAGTTGTTGCCGCTGCCGCTAAAGCGGCTCAAGAAGTTTTTGTAGACTCTACAATTGAAACTCGAGACAAAATTATCTAAGCGTTTAAAGATAGTTTGACTAACCTAATTTTTTATTTTTCTGAAAAAAAGAAAAAAAGGAGCACCTGCACAAAAGATGACTATTTCCAGAAAATTTTGCTTATTCAACTGATTCCATTAGTGTCTGAAAACCTTTCTTTGAAGGTTAAGTAGGCATTAAAAGATTGAGTTATTCTTCTGTGAATTGAAATAACAGATAATGAAAAAACCAGTTAATTTGAAAATAGACTGTTTACTTTTTGTTTTTAACTTAATCAAATAAGTTAGGAAGCTGGTAATTATGGGTAAAATCAATTGATTGATAATACCTTTTCCACTTCTTGAAAAAAATTTTTTGATAGTCATATCTTGCTTAATATGCTTGAAGAAGAGTCCGAAAGAAACTAAGTTTCTTTCGGTATTTATCAAAGGCAGAAATATTTTTTGAATAAGATTCAGTAAATAATCAAACTTAAAGCAGATTTTTTTACATTTATCCATGAGCTAGGTCCTTTTTATTGGTCTTGGATGAGTCATCTGAGTTCAGTATAAAGAACTTTTTTTGCTTATTGGACTAATATAAATAAATTTGTGAAACATATAATATTTTATGCAACACTAGTGATATTAGTTAATAGATTTATTGATAAAACTAATTACTATTATTGGAGGAAAAAACGATGAAAAAAACAAATAATTTAATTTTAGGCTTGTTAATGGCTGGAATATTGGTGACCGGTTGTGGAGTTTCAGAAACACAAGAGATGACTAATAGTTCAGAAAAACAAGTGGAATCAAGTCTTGTCAAAGAGGAATCTAAGGAAGTTTCAGCGACTGTAAAAGTTGTCGTTGCCGGAGAAGAAATCGATAACGTCGACTTAGCCGTAGATAGTGGAGCCATCCTTTTAGATGCTATGAAAGAAAATATGAAAATTGAAGAAACTGATGGATTTATTAATAGCATTAACGGCGTCGAACAATCAGAAAAAGATAATAAATTCTGGATTTATATTGTAAACGATGAACAAGTAACGGTTGGCGCAAACGAATACGAATTGTTGGATGGAGATCAAGTAGTTTGGGAACTAACGGAATTCTAAGATGGTCCACAATAAAACAAAAAGAATCGCTCTTCTCGGACTACTCACTTCTTTTATTTATGTAGGTAGGGTTTCATTTAGTTTTCTACCTAACGTTCAACCGATGACAACGATTTTGATTATTATCACTCTCTCTTTAGGATTAGCTGATGGGCTTATTGTTGCTTTATTATCTTTAGTAGTCTCAAATCTTAGTTTGGGTTTTGGTGTTTGGACTATCGCGCAATTAATAGCTTTTACAGCTGTTCTTTTAGTTGTTTACCCTTTTCGTAGAATATATAATAATATTCCACTAGTTGTAATGGCATTCATCAGTGGATTCACTGGTTTATTGTATGGTTTCATCGTCTCACTTGTACAGGCTCCGTTCTTTGGTTGGCTATCTTTCTTCCCCTACTATATCTCTGGTATTCCCTATGATATAGCGCATGCTATAGGTAATTTTGTGTTTTATCTATTATTAGCACCTCTTTTTTATCCTATTATTCATAAACAAACAAATAAGTTGTATTTACTTTGACGATTCAAAACAATTTAGTGTTAGGAGTAAACGATATGTTAATAGTTAGTAAGAAAAATAGCGAACTGTCTTACCTACACTTTATTTTTAACTAGTAAATCTAAGTGAGTTAATAGGTATCTATAATTGACAATAAAAATTCATTGATATCATTACCCTGTTACTGTCGATTTCGGAACAACTGATACAGACTATCAAGGCGATTATTTGAATCCAATTGCCGAAAAAGAAGACGTTGATTATCTATTAGAATTTTTGAACTACTATTATCCAGGAGCTAACATTACACTAGCAGATGTTGAATCGAGTTGGTTTGGATTATGCCCCATTGATTTCAACAAATGGTGGATCGGATTATAATGGTGGCGACAATGCAAGATTACAGACGATAGATTTGCTAAAGTCGTTGATATTATTACAAAATACAAAGAAAAAACGGGTGATATATTTGCAGTAGAAGATGTTTTAAGTAGTCGTGGATTGTAAGATTAAGCTATACAAATAAAAAAGCCATTCGTGATAAACTCTAATTGTATTTCCAACCATAGAAAACAAAGGAGTGATCACAAATGACCTATACCCATATTACCATGGATGAACTAGTGATGATAGAATCTTATTATCATCAAAGTATTCCAGTTGCTAAAATAGCTACTTATTTAAATCGTACTCGAACACCGATTAATACTGTTATCAAGTTCTTCAAAGTAGGCCATACAGCTTTCGAGTATTACCTGCGGTATAAGGAAAACAAGAAGCAGTGTGGACGGCAAAAAGCAATTTTGCCACACGAACAACAACTTTATATCAAAGAAAAAGTAGCTGAAGGCTGGACGCCTGATGTCATTAGTGGCCGTAAAGAAATGACAATAGACTGTTCCGTACGAACGCTTTATCGACAGTTCAAAGAAAAAATATTCGATGAAGCTACCCGTCCCATGAAAGGGAAAAGGAAGCCAAATGGACATCAAGAACGTAGGGGTAAACAACCCTACAAACGAAATGTCTCTGAAAGAATAATAGATTATCCAACATTTAAAGAAGAATTTGGTCCTATCGAAGGAGATACCATCGTAGGTGTCCGCCATAAAAGTGCTGTCATTACTTTAGTGGAGATTTTGTTGAAAGCTATCATTACTTTAAAGCCCCAAGGGCGTAAGGTATGCGACATTTAGACTGCCATGAACCAATGGTTTCAATCCGTTCCGAGAAATCTATTCAAATCTATCACTTTTGATTGTGGAAAAGAGTTTTCTAACTGGAAATCGTTGTGTAACCAGCATGATGTCGCTATCTATTTCGCTGACCCTGGGGCGCCGTCACAAAGAGCTTTAAATGAGAATTCTAATGGTCTCCTCCGAAAAGATGGATTACTAAAAGAAATGGATTTCAACGAAGTTGACCAGACTTTCGTATCATCTGTTGCACATAAACGGAATAAAATTCCGAGAAAGTCACTAAATTACCAAACACCGTTGGAAGTTTTTATGAGTTACATGGATGAAGATATTTTGTCTAGCTTAATTTGACAAATCAGAAGTTTAGAAAGTGAATTATCAGAAGGGGAAAACAATCCTTCAGCTGTTTCTCGAGGAAGTGATTTAACTAGTGAAGAAGATGGTTTAATTACACTATCTGGTGGGAAAATTACAAATTATCGTAAAATGGCAGAAGGTGCTCTAATTTTAATTCAAAAATTACTGAAAGTGGAAAAATGGATCCACAAAAAGTTGAAGAAACCTTAGCTGAATTAGTTGAAACTGGAATAGACAAAGGCTTAACAGAAAAAGAAGCGACCTATTTTGTTGATTTATATGGTACAAATGCACCGTTAGTCTTTAGTAAAGTCAAAGGAATGAAGAAATGACGGATATACTTAAATGGATCCAAGAAGAAAAATTTAGCTATATTGCTGAGTTAAACAAAGCAATTAACGACTCAGACTTAACTGAATTAAAAGGGGAGAGATAAAAATGAGTGGAGATACATTACAGATTTTCAGTGAGTTTTTAGGAACGTTAATTTTAGTTCTTTTAGGAGACGGAGTAGTTGCGGCGGTTAGCTTGAAAAAAAGTAAGGCAGAAGCTTCCGGTTGGATTGTTATTACTTTAGGTTGGGGTGCAGCCGTAACAATTGGGGTTTATATTGCAGGCTTTATGGGACCAGCTCATATAAATCCAGCCGTAACTCTTGCAATGGCTATAGCAGGTAACTTTAGTTGGGGTCTAGTCATACCGTTTATACTTGCTCAAGTAGCAGGTGGAATAGTTGGAGCTGTTTTAGTCTGGTTGACTTATATTGATCATTTTGCAGCAACAGAGGGCAAAGGAGCTATTTTAGGAACATTCGCAACTGGACCAGCAATTAAAAATCATCCAGCCAATCTTGTCACAGAAATTATTGGCACAATTGTTTTAATCTTAGGTTTATTATCATTCTCTCAATATACATTTGCAGATGGAATGAACCCGGTGGTTGTAGGTTTGTTAATTGTTTCAATCGGACTGTCACTAGGTGGAGCAACAGGTTATGCTATTAATCCAGCTCGTGATTTAGGACCAAGAATTACACACCAATTTTTACCAATTAAAAATAAGGGTACTTCTGACTGGGGTTACTCATGGGTTCCAATTGTAGGACCGATGATAGGTGCAGTTATAGGAGCACTACTTTTCTTAGTAATGACTTAAAAAGTAGATGAAAAAGGATTGAAAACTTTGTTATGAACCCCTACCCTTCACTTGTTAATAGTTCTAATTCTCTCACTTTTAGCTTACGATACAATGAACCTTGAGAAATACCAGTAATACGGATGATATCTTTAACCGAATATTGACCAGAATTATATAATCTTAAAGTATCTTTAACTTTTTGTTTATCCATTATCGGTCTACCAAGCTTCACACCACGTGCTTTAGCAGAAGCTAATCCTTCATTTACACGCTGTACTGTCAAATCTCGTTCTAATTGAGCAATCACAGCCATCATCTGAAACATAGCCTGGCCGGTTGGTGTAGAGGTATCTAGGTTCTCTTTCAACGATACAACTTCTACGCCTTGTTCTTTCAGTTCTTCAACAGTAGAAAGGATGTCTAGCGTTTTCCTACCTAAGCGACTAATGGATTCAATAATAACGGTATCCCCAGATCGAACACTATTAAATAAGGTATCTAATCCTGCTCGCTTTTTTTGCGTACCGGTAAATTTTTCTTGTATTAGTTTATCGTAACCAACTTTTTCTAAAGCGTCAAATTGACGATGAAGTTCTTGTTTGTCTGTTGATACTCTAGCATAAGCAATTCTCATCATTTCACCTCTCGAAATTATTTCTTCTATTCATAAATAAATTGATAGATTATTTTTTATAATAAGTTTTTTTTTTTATACCATTACCACTTTTAAATGTAAGGGTATTTGGTAATGATTATGGACATTGATTTTGGTAACGTGGATTGTAAGATTAAGCTATACAAATAAAAAAGCCATTCGTGATACACTCTAATTGTATTTCCAACCATAGAAAACAAGGAGTGATCACAAATGACCTATACCCATATTACCATGGATGAACT
>Ga0163216_100856_pt1 | contig 29924 bp, 30 predicted proteins | sample SynspAceP_FD_167610 | JGI IMG/M metagenome (GOLD analysis project Ga0163216, IMG submission 167610) | Saline lake microbial communities from Ace Lake in Antarctica - Synechococcus sp. Ace-P (Illumina Assembly) | ecosystem: Environmental > Aquatic > Non-marine Saline and Alkaline > Saline ...
GCGCGGTCAGATCATAGCGCAGGCTCAGCCACTGATCGTCATCGTCCTGAAAGGAGAACACGCCCTCATTGGGCCGGTCCTGGTCGGGCAGGAACTTGCCGAGCGCATCGGTGTATTCGACAAACGGCGTTTCCACCGGCTCGAAACCGAAGCGCTCATAGACCAGCTTGATCTTGGCCATCATCTGATCGGTGGCGCGGATATCGGACGCCGAGCGGTCAGGAAAACCGCGCGCCAGACGGGCCTTGAGTTTCTGGGGCTTCTTTTGCTTCTTGTCGGACATGGAAAAGGGCCTGCGAAAGGAGAATTGCTTTTGGTGAGCATCTCCTAGCCGACAGGCCCTTTTGCTGCAAGGCTTGGGCGATGGTCAAACCAGACCGCTGCCCAAACTCAGAGCTTCATAGCTGGCTCAATAGAACGGCGAGCGGCATTCCCGGCGGGGCCCATGATAAGGCTGGAACGAATTGTCGCGCTCGCGATAGGAACGGTATTTGTTATAACACCAGCCAACATGCTGCGGGTTGGTGTAGCCCGGACGGATTCGGGAATTGTTGTTGTGCCCACCGCCAATGATCACGCCGAGCGCGAAGGCTGCAGGCGGAAACCACAAGCCATTGTGGCGGCGGTAACCGGGACGCTTGTTGCGAAAACCACGGTGACCGTTGTAGTAGCCGCGATTGTTGTGACGGTAGAAGCCACGCTTATTGTTGCGGTACATTTTACCATGTTTGTCGCTTTCCACCTGAACCACCAGATTGGATGAGCCCGCCATCTCAACGGCAGGTTTCTGCAGCATCATCGGCGCGGCGCTTGCCGGCGCAATGGCCGCAAGACAAAACGAAACCGATACCATGGTCTTCATCAGTGTTTTCAGCATGTGATACTCCTCTCGTTGAGCCAAGATAATCCCTTCGCTGGTTCAACGCCATCCACCCATGATGGTTCCACCGCGTACCGCTCGCAAAAGCGTGACCGGCAGATGGAGGTTCGGCTGTCGACAAATCACACGGGAGCGGCGATAGATTTGTCCGCGTCCCTTCCGGCCTCATGCGAAAGCAACCTTGCCCTTGCGCCTTGTCCTCATAACCTGCCTCACCATGATTGCATTCGCCGCCAACTCTGTGATTGGGCGCATGGCGATCGGATCGGGCGACTTGCCGTTGATCGATCCTGCGAGCTATTCGGCGGTGCGGTTGATCAGCGGTGCGCTCATGCTGGCTCTGCTGGTCGGGCTGACCGGCTCAGGCAAAAACCGCTCGCCGCGTTTTCAATCCGGCTCATGGACGTCTGCGTTGGCGCTGTTTGTCTATGCGGTCGCGTTTTCCTACGCCTATGTGGCACTGGATACCGGCATTGGTGCGCTGATCCTGTTTGCCTGCGTACAGGCGACGATGATTGGCCGGGCTCTCACGGAAGGCGACCATCCTTCGCGACTTGAGTGGTTCGGACTGATCGTTGCGTTCGGCGCATTCATCTGGCTGGTATCGCCCGGTCTGTCTGCGCCTGACCCTATGGCAGCAGCGCTGATGGGGTTGTCAGGTGTTGCCTGGGGCGTTTATTCGCTGCGCGGCCGCGGGCTGCCCGATTCGCTCAAGGCGACGGCTGACAATTTCATGCGATCTCTCGTTTTCCTGATCCCGCTGGGCTTGATGGTCGTGGCTGCGGGATACACCATACACGCCAGTGGCCAGGGACTGTTGCTGGCCACACTTTCGGGCGCAGTCACGTCCGGTCTCGGCTATGCGTTGTGGTATCGGGTGCTCAAGCAGATCGGCGCGAGCCAAGGCGCGATCGTGCAATTGACGGTGCCGGTGATCGCAGCAGTCGGCGGCACCCTGTTTCTGGCTGAGGGCTGGACGCTCAGGCTGGTCGTCTCGTCGTTGATGATCCTCGGCGGTGTCGCGGTGGCAATCATCGCCAAGCAACGCCGCGCCCAAGGCCAGCCGGTTTAGCGCTTCTTGCGGAGCTTGTAAGTCAATGCCAGCGCGATGCAGTGCGACAGCGCCTCACGGTCAGGCTCGCTGTCTTTTGCCAGCACGATGGCGCGGTTGCCTTCGTAGGTCAGCGCGTCGGGATAAAGCGCCCGGAATTCCTCAACCAGATTGGTGTGGCAGATGAACATCAACGCCGCATCCCCATCGGCACGCGGCTGAATTCGCACCGAACTGCCAATGTTGCGCTTTGCCGGGGTAAAGCTCTGCTCTCCCCATTTGAGGCTTTCTTCCAGTCGTCCGATCTCCGGCGTATCTGCCGCGACATCATGGATCAAAGCCTTGGCCTCATCTGGCGTCATGCCGGGCGCACCAATGCAGTGCGCAAGGCCTCGACTTCGGGCCGGCAGCAGCAGCCTTCGAGATGATCATTGACCAGCCCCATGGCTTGCATGAAGGCGTAGACCGTCGTCGGACCAACGAAGCTCCAGCCACGTTTTTTCAGATCCTTGGAGATGCGGGTCGACACTGCGGTGGTCGGATTGGCGCTGAGCGTAGCGTAATCCACCGTTGCTGGACGTTCATCGGCTCCGGGCTCCTGGCGCCAGAAATAGGCCGCGAGCGAGCCAAATTCATCGACCATTTCAATGGCGCGGTTGGCATTGTTGATGGTCGAGACGATCTTGCCGCGATGGCGGATGATGCCCTTGTCGGCAACCAGCCGCTCGATGTCCGCGTCATCAAAGCGCGCGACCTTGCGGAAATCAAACCCGGCAAACCCGGCGCGGAAATTCTCCCGCTTGCGCAGGATCGTCAGCCAGGACAGGCCGGCCTGGAAGCCTTCCAGACAGATCTTCTCAAACAACCGGATATCATCGGTCACCGGCCGGCCCCACTCGGCATCATGGTAGGCCATATAATCCGGGAGATTGCTTGGCCAGAAGCAACGCGTGCGGCCGTCCTCACCTGTGATCAGGCCGTTTTCATGCGCCATGTGCCGCTCATTATCGTGGTTAATCGGGAATCGCGGCCAATTAAGCGGTCGTTCACCGCGTTTGGCAAGGTGGCAATAACCCTAAGAAGAGCTTTCCCTCGAAAGCGGCTTTTTATTGACCGGGATTCACCAATTGATTGCATCACTGCCGCAGCATGGGAGCTGGAAGACAGATCCACCGGCGCGCATTCGGCGGTGGCGGCCTGTCATGATCAGACGAAAGGTATTTGGTGCGTCCGATGAAACAACTTGCTCTCTTACTTATGTCAGGCGCGGCCTTAAGCCTTGCCACTTTCACTGCTCCGGCCGGTGCCGGTGAGCGCTACGGGCAACGTCCGCCTGTGGTGCTGAGCCCCGATCTGTCCGCCCCCTGGGTGCTGCAGCTCGGCGGTCAGGCTGCCCCGCGCGGCGGCGTTGTGTACCGGACCAAGCCAAGAGCGGTGCGCACGATTGCCGCCCAGCCGCGGACGCTGCGTGCCCAGCCACGCCGGGTGACCAATGTGGCGCTTGCCGCACCGCGCGTAAAACCAAAGCCGGTGAGCCAAATTGATCAGCGCTTCATGCCGCAGATGGTGTCCTATACCGGCAACCAGAAGCCCGGGACGATCATCATCAACACAAGCGAACGGCATCTCTATTTCGTGACCGGTAATGGCCAGGCGCGACGCTATGGCGTTGGCGTCGGCAAGGAAGGCCATGCCTGGAGCGGCTCCGAAAAAATCACCCGCAAGGCTGAATGGCCGGGCTGGACGCCGCCGGCTGAAATGATCAAACGGGTGCGTGAGAAGGAAGGTCGAATCCTGCCTGCGCACATGGTTGGTGGCCCGGCAAATCCGCTCGGCGCCCGGGCGCTCTATCTGGGCTCGACACTTTACCGCATCCACGGCACCAACCAGCCCTGGACCATCGGCAAGGCGGTCTCGTCCGGCTGTATCCGGATGCGCAACGAAGACGTCACCGAACTCTATGAACGGGTCAAAGTTGGCGCCAAGGTCATCGTGATGTAATCACAGGTTGATTTCCAACCTCACAACAAACCCGGCCCGGCACATCGCTTGCGCCGGGTTTTTCGTCTCTGCAGTATGGTGATCCGCGATCAAACATGCTGACGGAGCACTGCAACGCATTGATATGATTCATATACGTTATTGTTCACATGTATCCATTCGATAGCAGCAAACAGCATCTTGAGTTTTGTGGCCCGATTTATACGCCGAGAAAGGTTGATCACTGCGGATTCGATGATACCCTTGCGCTCAAGGGCTTACACATAGAACGAGGGGACACCATGACACTGCCACGCATTTCAACCCGACTGGCTGCCATTGCGGCCGGCGCACTGGTGCTGCTGACCGCACCGGCGCTGCCGGATGCATCCGCGATGCCGCGGAGTGCAACTCCCGTCACAACCGAAGCGGCATTGCCGGTGGTTCAGGTCGCGCAGGCGAAAAAGCCGAAACCGGAATTCATGCGCAAGAAAGTCCGGCTCAACACGGATGAGAAACCCGGTACCATCATCGTCGATACCAACACCAAGTATCTTTATTACGTCGAAGGTAAGAACCGCGCCACCCGCTATGGCGTTGGAGTCGGCCGCGACGGTTTCGGCTGGTCGGGCACCGTCAAAGTAGGCCGCAAGGCCGAATGGCCGGGCTGGACTCCACCGGCCAGCATGATTGCGCGTGAGCGCAGAAAAGGCCGCCATTTGCCGGCCTATATGAAAGGCGGACCCAACAATCCGCTCGGGGCTCGGGCACTTTACCTCTACAAGGGCGGACGCGACACGATCTTCCGCATTCACGGAACCACCCAGCCCTGGACCATCGGACAGAACATGTCGTCAGGCTGCATCCGGATGATGAACAAGGATGTCGAGCACCTCTACAGCCGCGCCGGTATCGGCTCCAAGGTCATCGTCATCGGGCCGAACGGAAAGGGCTCCGAGAAGCTCTACACCGACCGCGGCATGGATTTCTTCGGGACGCTGTTCAGCGGCGGTTGAGCCTGCGGTTTTAACCCGTCCAACACCTGCATAAACAACCCAAAAGGCAGCGTTCTCGGAACGCTGCCTTTTTGTTGTCTAGAGCTAATCATCTTTAAATGGAAGCAGTGTGATGGGCAGGATTTTTCGTCCCAGCGAGGAGAACACCGCAGCCACGATGCCGCGCATCGTGCGAGGATTTCGACGACGCTGGGGCGGAAAAGACGCCCAAGCCTAGAAAATTCAAATGTTTGACGAACAACTTATCATGGCAACCGCGTGAACTTGGCCTTTCGCACTCTGAACAGCGTCGCGCGAAGCTAACGGCGCTGGCGCCGCGTCGCCTCACGCTCCTTGCCAGATCACGAAATCCCGGCGTTCAAACGATTCCAATTAAGGATGATTGGCTCTAAAGACCAGCGACTACTCAGCCGCTTCCAATTTTGTAATTTTTGCCGCGGGCAGCCCCGCAGGCCTGTCGCCGCCATAGACCCAGTCGAGCAGTTCCACCGTATGGATGATCGGAATGTCGGTGCCACCGGCGATCTGGGTCATGCAGCCAATGTTGCCGGTGGCGATCAAATCGGGTTTGCTGCGTTCGATGTTCTTGACCTTGCGGTCTCGCAGGGTGCGCGCGATCTCGGGCTGCATGATGTTGTAGGTGCCTGCCGAACCGCAGCACAGATGACCTTCGGGTGGGTCCTTGACGGTGAAGCCAGCGGCCTTGAGCAGTGCCTTGGGCTGCACGGTGATCTTCTGGCCATGCTGCATGGAACAGGCCGAGTGATAGGCCACGACCATGTTTGCGCCGTTCACCGGTTCGGGCATCTCGATGCTGGCGAGATATTCGGTGATGTCCTTGGCGATTGCCGACACGTGCGCTGCCTTTTCCGCATAGGCCGGATCCTCGCGCAGCATGTAGCCGTAATCCTTGATCGCCGTGCCGCAGCCCGACGCGGTGATGATGATGGCATCAAGCCCGCCATTGTCGATCTGACGGGTCCAGGCGTCGACATTGTTTCGCGCGGCATCGAGCGCATCGTCCTCGCGTCCCATATGATGCACCAGCGCGCCGCAACAGCCCTCGCCTTCGGGGACAACGACTTCAACGCCGATCCGATTGAGCAGTCTGATCGTCGCTTCATTGATGCCGGGCTTGAGCACAGGCTGGGCACATCCGGTCAGGATGGCGACACGGCCTTGCTTTTCTCCGGCGCTGGCATGGGATCCCGGCTTGGCGAAGTCCGACCGCACGGGCACGGAAGCCGGAGCAAGCTCCAACATGGCCGCCATCGGCTTCATGCCGGGCAGCGCCTTGAACAGCGGCGCGAAAGGACGGCCAAGCCGTGCAGCATAGAGCGAAGCGCGGAAGCGTCCGGGATAGGGGAGCACCATAGCCAACAGCGCACGGGTGACGCGGTCCATCAAAGGTCGTTTGTAGGTTTTTTCAATATGGGCGCGGGCATGATCAACCAGGTGCATATAATTGACGCCGGACGGACAGGTGGTCATGCAGGCAAGGCACGACAGGCAGCGGTCGATATGGGTGACCACCTGCTTGTCGGCGGGGCGATCATTCTCAAGCATGTCCTTGATCAGATAGATCCGGCCGCGTGGGCTGTCGAGCTCATTTCCGAGCGTCACATAGGTCGGGCACGTTGCTGTGCAGAAGCCGCAATGCACGCATTTTCTGAGAATTTTCTCGGATTCTGCGACACCGGAGTCCTTGAGTTGCTCGGCGGTGAAATTGGTCTGCATGTCGCGGTTTCCTTGGAACTCTCAGATATGTCCGGCCGGTCGGGGTAGATCCCGCCAGCTGTTAACGAGCCGAGCTGCCGGCGTTTCTCAGAGCAACCAGCTTTGAGGATTGTCGATGGGTTCATTGCGGCCGAGTTTCTGGAGCCCGACGACTGTGCGAATGATGATCCAGAGCGCGACGAGGACCATGGTCAACATGCCGATCAAGACAACCATCAGAAAACCGCTGACCACTGCTCCGAGCAGTCCGAGCCAGAATGTTCGAATAGCCCAAGTGTAGTGGCTTTCGAGCCAGGCTTCCGACTTGCCCCGATTGAGGTGGGCCAGCACGATGCCGACAATTCCGGAAATCCCTATGACGAAGCTCGCCAGATACAGGATATAGATGACCTGCAGATTGGTTTTACCGGGTTCGAGCCAACGGTCGGTTTGACTGGGCTCAGGGGTTTGATCCGGATTGCTCATTGCCTGCTCCTTGTTTCGAAAAGATCTGTGACCCTATCACATGCCTGCTGTCATGTGCCCCGGGTTGAGGAGGCCAGCGGGATCAAACTGATCCTTGATGCGTCGCGACAAGGCTTCCAGCGGCTTGGGCTGCGGTTCGAATACCGGGACAGCTGTTCGTGTGGCGGCATCAGCCCGCACAAGCGTTGCGTGGCCGCCGCCAAGCACCTTGATATATTGGCGGACAAGGTCAGCTTCCGGATCAGCTTCCATGCGCAGCCAGACCAGCCCGCCCTGCCAATCGTAGAAGGCGTCAACACCGGTCTTGAGCCGCAATGCAGCGACCAGTTGATGCCCAGTGGAGGGAGCAACAGACACTCTCCAGACCGGCTTCATGCTGCCATCTGCAAAGGGCGTTACATCACGAACATCGCGCCAGAGATCAGCTGACGATTGGCCGTCCAGCACCGACACCGTGCCACGGCGGCTCATTTCCGCAACCAGCCGTTCGGTACGAACCTCAACCGAAGGCTTGAGGCCTTCGAGCCGGAGAACAGTCGCCGGCCCGCCCTTGAGAGTTCCACCAGCGAACTTGTGAATGACACTTTCAGGCAGATGCGCTGCCCCCGACACTTCGACCGACATTGCCAGTGCGACCGCCATGGCTTCCGCGGCTTCAGCATCATTGAGACCGGACACGGCGATGGTAACGGCTGTTTCAGGTTTGGGAAGCACCTTAAATATGACTTCGCACATAACTCCGAGCGTGCCCCAGGAACCTGCCATCAGCTTGACCAGATCGAGGCCAGTGACATTTTTCATCACCCGGCCGCCGCTTTTGACTATGTCGCCGGAGCCGTTGACGAAACGAACGCCGAGCAGATTGTCACGCGCGGCACCGGCTGAGATCCGCCGCGGACCGGAAATATTTCCAGCGAATACGCCGCCAATGGTCGGCTCGCCGGTAGCACCCAACAGCGGACGATGATCCATCGGCTCAAAGGTCAGTATCTGATTGTTGACGGCTAGCGCCGCCTCTATCTCGGCAAGCGGCGTGCCGGCACGGGCCGCCATCACCAGTTCCGCCGGATCGTAATTGGTGATCCCGGTCAACTTCGCCACCGACAGCGTCAACGCAGATTGCACCGGCCGACCAAGACCGAGCTTGGTGCCGCCTCCCCTGACCTCTATCGAAAGGCCGGAAACATTGGCCTCAGTCACGATGCGCGCGACATCTGCCTCGGTTTCCGGGTACTGGATGTCCACCGCACTCATGCCGCTGTCTTTCCTGCTTCAAGGTCGCTTTGATTGCCGGTCTGGCTGCCGTTTCTGCCCTCCAATGGAAACACCTTGGACGGATTGAGGATCCATTTTGGATCGAAGGCGGCGCGCACCCGCATCTGCTGCGCAAGGTCAACATCCGAATATTGATGACGCATCAGATCACGCTTTTCGATGCCGACGCCATGTTCGCCGGTCAGACAACCGCCGGCGTCGACGCAAAGCTTGAGAATGTCATTGCCAGCCATTTCGGCCTTCAGGCTTTCGTCTGGATCATTGGCGTCAAACAGGATGAGCGGATGCATGTTGCCGTCGCCGGCGTGGAACACATTGGCGACCCGCAACCCATAATGCGCAATGATCTCGCTGGTTTTTTCGAGCACATAGGACAGTTGCCCGAGCGGCACGGTGCCATCCATGCAGATGTAATCGGCAATTCGGCCTGTCGCTCCAAATGCCGATTTCCGGCCCTTCCAGATCAAAGCTGCTTCGGTGGCCGACTGGCTTTCCCTGATGGTCTTAACGCCATGCCGGCGGGCGATCTCAATGATGCGCTCGAGCATGGCATCCATCTCGGCGTCCGATCCCTCGACTTCGACAATCAGCAAAGCTTCGACATCCATGGGGTAACCTGCGTGGGCAAAAGCCTCGCAAATTTCGATTGCCGGCTTGTCCATGAACTCGATGGCAACCGGGATGATGCCCGAGCCGATGATATCAGTGACACAAGCGCCGGCGGAAACAGAACTGTCAAAGCCAAACAACACCGGACGGGCGCCTTCGGGTTTCGCGATGAGCCTGACGGTTGCCTCGGTGACGATGCCGAGCTGACCTTCTGACCCGCAGATCAGGCCCAGCAGGTCATAGCCCGCTGAATCCAATGCCTTGCTGCCGATGTCGACAACAGTGCCATCGAACATGACCATCTTGACGCCCATCAGATTGTTGGTGGTGACGCCATATTTGAGGCAATGCGCGCCTCCGGAGTTCATGCCGATGTTGCCGCCGATGGTGCAAGCCAGCTGCGAACTCGGGTCGGGCGCATAAAAGAAGCCGTCCGCCTCGACCGCCTGGCTAATGGAAATATTGGTGACGCCTGCCTGGACGACCGCCGCACGGTTGGGGAAATCGACATCAAGGATCTGGTTCATTTTGGAAACGCCGATGACAATGGCGTCTTCCTGCGGGATCGCTCCACCGGAGAGAGAGGTGCCCGCCCCACGCGGTATGACCGGAATGGCGTTGTCGTTGCAGTATTTGAGAACGGCTGCGACCTGGGCTGTGGTTTCGGGTAGAACGACAGCCAAAGGCATGCGCCGGTAGGAGACGAAGGCGTCGGTGTCGAATGGCATAAGCTCACGCTCTTCCGTGATCAGGCACCCTTCCGGCAGCAATTTCGCAAGGTCAGCAATGATGGCGGGACGACGATCAATGACCGCTCTGTCCGGCTCCAGAAAGGCAATAAGTTCCGACATCACATCCCTCTCGCATTTCGAAATTCCGGCATCCTCTCCGGTAATCACGCTGTAACTGGTATTTTTTATTTACCACTTATTTCAACATTCGGCAATCCGGAATGGATCAAACAGCACAAGAACACGAATTGGCTATCTGCGAGCTCCCTATCCATATTAGGATGAGTTTGATCCAGCACGACTTTGCTTGCGTAGCAAAATTGCGTCTATGCGCAATCAGGGAGATGGCCAGAGATGAAAAACTTGGGTGACCTGGCGATATTCGCCCGCGTCGTCTCCGCAGGATCGATGTCCGCGGCCGGACGTGAACTCGGGCTTTCTCCGGCCGTCGTCTCAAAGAGACTGCGTCGCCTGGAAGAGCGGCTTGGAACGCGCCTCATGCAACGCACGACACGACAGATTTCCCTGACAGAAGCGGGACAAGGGTTTTACGAGCGCGTGGTCGCGATCCTGGCCGGCATCGAAGAAGCGGAAGCGTTTGTTTCACGCCGTTCTGCCCTGGCTCGCGGGACATTGAAAGTATCAGCCCCGACGTCGTTCGGCCGCATGCATATCGCGCCGCACATCAACAGGTTCATGCAGGCCAATCCAGACCTCGGCATCAATCTGGTGTTGCGTGACGAGCTCGTCGATATTGTCGGCGACGGCTATGATTTGGCGATCCGGATTGCGGAATTGAGTGATTCAAGCCTTGTGGCGCGCAAACTTGCGCCGGTACGCCGCATTTTGGTGGCGAGCCCTGATTACCTGGAACAGCATGGCAAGCCGGAAAGCATCGAGGATCTGGAGCATCATATCTGCCTCGCGCCGCACAACAATGAACCTTGGAAACTCGTGACCGCTGAAGGCGAGTTGCTTTATCGCCCGGTCGGACCGCTGCAAACCAATTCGAGCGAAGTGGTGCGCGAAGCGGTCATTGGCGGTATCGGCATAGCGCTGCGTTCGACATGGGATATCGGCGCGGAACTGACCGATGGCCGACTTGTTCAGGTGCTTCCCGCTTATGAGAGCTCCCGCAATGTAGCCATTCACGCGGTCTATGCCAGCCGCCGTTTTTTGCCCGCCAAGGTCCGCGTCTTCATCGATTACCTGGCCGAACTTTACGGCCCTCCACCCTATTGGGACAAACACGAGGCCAGCAGATTACCTCAAAACGCCACCCCCGCAGACATCGCCAATTCCGGGCAAGACAGTCAAACCCTCATATCCTAGCTTGCAAAACCAGCGCCTACAAACACCGTTCCCGACCATTTGACACCAGCGAAGCTGACTTCAGGGATCCTGCAAACAACCGGCCAGCCCCTGTCCCGATACAGGAAACTTGCCACAAACTGGATAAAAATATTGACCACCTTTCCCGACCCTTGTTACGCTTAGGCCGAGCAGTCACCGGGAAACGGCAATGGTCACCGACATTTTTGCACGTATCGAACACAGCCGGACAGCTGATGAAGTGGTTCATCAGATCGAGATCCTTGTGCTTGAGGGCATCTTGCGCGTTGGCGACCGGCTACCCGGCGAGCGCGAGCTTGCCAGGCAATTTGATGTCTCGCGGCCGATCTTGCGTGAAGCGCTGAAGGTTCTTGAAGGGCGCGGCCTGCTCACCACACAACATGGCGGAGGCACTTTTGTCGCCGACGTTATCGGTCAGGTTTTCACCCGCCCGGTGATGGAGCTGATTGCGCGCCATCAGAAGGCAACACTGGATTATCTTGAATATAGACGCGAAGTCGAAGGCATTGCCGCTGAATTCGCCGCGCGGCGGGCCACTGAGGCCGACAGGGCGCTGCTGACCCGCATCATCACATCGATGAAGGCGGCTCACCAAAAGGACGACTTCGAGGAAGAAGCAGGAATCGATGTCGAATTCCACAACGCCATCGGCGAGTGTGCACACAACATCATTCTGCTCCACACGCTCAGGTCCTGCTACCGGTTGCTCGCCGAAGGTGTGTTTTACAATCGGGCGCTGGTCTATAATTTGCCGGGCGCACGCGACCAGTTGCTTGCCCAGCACGTGGCGATTTACGAAGCCGTCATGGCGGCCAATCCGGAAGCCGCCCGGCGCGCAGCCCAGGCGCATATTGATTTCGTCTCAAGGGCAATGACGGACGCAGAACGCTCCGGCGACTGGGAGCGCGTGTCAGAACTTCGTTTGCAACAGCGCGCGCCTGACCTTTCGAATGCCAACAAAACATCCAAACAGAAACAATCGGAGGCGGCAGAGTGACGTCGAGCGAAACGAAGGTTGCCAAGCAACCGCGTGTAGGACTTTTTGCGACCTGTCTGGTCGATCTCTTCCGGCCTTCGGTCGGCTTTGCCAGCGTCAAGCTGTTGCAGGATGCAGGATGCGAGGTGCACGTGCCGGTGGCCCAGACCTGTTGTGGCCAGCCCGCCTACAACACCGGCGACAGGGCAGACACACGCGAGATTGCCGAGCAGGTAATCGAAGCCTTCGAGGGATTTGATTTCATCGTTGCTCCGTCGGGTTCCTGCACATCGATGCTGAAAAAACACTATCCCGGCCTGTTTGCAGGCGATGCGGCCTGGGAAGACCGGGCCAAGGCATTCTCCGACAAATGCCACGAACTGATATCGTTTCTCACCGACGTGATGATGGTGCGCTCCACCGGAGCCGAACTGAATGCAAAGATCACCTATCACGATTCCTGTTCGGGCCTTCGTGAACTCAACATCAAGGAGCAGCCGCGCAAACTGCTTGGCAATGTCAGCGGTGTTGAAGTCCAGGAAATGAAGGATTCGGATGTCTGTTGCGGCTTTGGCGGCACCTTTTGCGTCAAGTACTCGGATATTTCGAACGCCATTGTCACCAAGAAGGTCGGCAATATCGACGCTTCCGGCGCTGACATGCTGCTGGCTGGCGATCTTGGCTGCCTGATGAACATGGCCGGAAAACTCAAACGCCAGGGATCGGACGTCGAGGTCCGCCATGTCGCCGAGGTGCTTGCGGGCATGACCAGCCAGCCGCCGATCGCCGGCTCGGGCAAGTAGGCGGAACAGGGAGACAATCGATGGAACTCACCGCCAATAAATTCAAGGCCAACGCCTCCAAGGCGCTTGTCGACGCGCAATTACAAAAAGCCCTCGGCAATGTCGAAAAGGGTTTTATCGGAAAGCGCCAGAAATCCGTTGATGCGCTGCCGGAATTTGACGCGTTGCGCGACAATGCCCGTGACATCAAGAACCACGTTCTGGCTCATCTCGACCTGTATCTCGAGGAATATGAGCGCAAGGTCACCGCCGCTGGCGGAATCGTGCATTGGGCCGAAACGGCTGAAGATGCACGCCGCATCGTGCTCGACATCTGCAAGAAGGCAAATGCCCGCACGGTGACAAAGGGCAAGTCAATGATTACCGAAGAGATCGCGCTCAACGATCATCTTTCGGCCAATGGCATTGAACCGGTGGAAACCGATCTCGGCGAATACATCATTCAGCTTCGCGGCGAATATCCGAGCCATATCATCGCGCCGGCGGTGCATCTCAACAAGGAGCAGGTAGAAAGCGATTTCCGCCGGGTGCACACGCATCTGCCCGAAGGCCGCGACCTTTCCGAACCGGTGTCCTTGCTCAGCGAGGCGCGCGAAGTGCTGCGGCAACGCTATTTCGCCGCCGATGTCGGCATCACCGGCGCCAACTTTCTGATCGCCGAGACCGGAACTTCTGTGATCGTCACCAATGAAGGCAATGGTGATCTGACCCAGACGCTGGGCAAGGTGCACGTCGTCGTCGCTTCGATCGAGAAGATCGTGCCGACGCTGGAGGACACATCCCAGATCCTTCGCGTGCTGGCGCGCTCGGCCACCGGCCAGGACATGAGCGTCTACACCACATTCTCCACCGGTCCGAAGCGCGAGGAAGACCCGGACGGGCCGGACGAATATCATGTCGTGCTTTTGGACAATGGCCGCTCAGCCATGCTCGGCACCGAGTATCAGGACATGCTGCGCTGCATCCGCTGCGGTGCCTGCATGAACCATTGCCCGGTCTATCACGCCGTTGGCGGCCACGCTTACGGCTCGGTCTATCCCGGCCCGATGGGCGCTGTGCTGACGCCCTCGCTCAACGGTATCGAGGAGACTGGACAATTGCCCAACGCCTCGACCTTTTGCGGCCGATGCGAGGAAGTGTGTCCGATGCGGATTCCGCTGCCGAAGATGATGCGGCATTGGCGCGAACGCGAATTCGAGCGCAATCTGACGCCCCTGACCGCTCGTTATGGCCTCAAGGCCTGGGCGTTTTTCGCAAAACGGCCAAAACTCTACCGGTTTGCAGCCTCGTTCGGCATGCCGCTGCTGTCTTTGATGGGTGGCACATCGAAACGCTTCCGCTCCCTGCCTTTTGCCGGCGGCTGGACCCGTTACCGCGATCTTCCTGCACCGGAGGGCCGTACCTTCCTGCAGGCCTGGGCGCAACGAGAAGCGCAGAAACAGGAGGCAGGACAATGAGCGCGCGTGACACAGTGCTGGGCAAGATCCGGGCATCCATGCGGGTTCCGGCTTCAGATAGCGAGCGCAGAGAAACTGTTGCCGCACGACTGGCTGAAGCGCCCACGGGCGTCATTCCGGCTCGTGCGAAGCTGCCCAAGGCTGATCAGCTTGAGCTGTTCTGCTCGATGGGTGAACAATTCGGCGCGACGATCGCCCGTGTGAGTGACTACAAGGCGGTCCCTGGCGAAGTTTCCTCCTATCTTCGTTCCCGGAACCTGCCGGCAGCGGTGCGAATGGGCGCCGACAAACGACTGAAGAAAGCCGGGTGGGACAGCGAGAAAAACCTCGAGGTGCGCCATGGCGCGTCCGATGGCGGCGATCTGGCCGGTGTCAGCCATGCCATGGCGGGGATCGCGGAAACAGGAACCTTGGCGCTAACCTCGGGTCAGGACAATCCGACAACCATCAATTTCCTGCCCGAGCATCATATCGTGGTGCTCAAGGCCGCCGACGTCAAAGGCGATATGGAAAGCGTCTGGGCGATGCTGCGCAAGAACCAGGGCAAGGGCGAGATGCCCCGGGCGGTCAATCTGGTAACCGGGCCATCACGTTCTGGCGACATCGAGCAAACCATCTTGCTCGGCGCCCATGGCCCGCGAGCGCTGCATATTATAGTCGTGGCGTAAGGCCGCGGAGGAGCGCTTGACGAGACATCACTTTTGGCACTAGCTCGGGTCGGGATCTGCTAATACCTGGAGTTCGTTGTCATGCCTGTCTCACCTGAACATTTCGCCGCTTTCGTGCTTGCCAGCATCATTCTTCTGATCATTCCCGGGCCGACCATCATCATGGTCATCACTCAGGCGCTCGCCCATGGCCGCAAGATCGCGTTCGCGAGTGTGTTGGGCGTGGGTCTGGGTGATCTTGTCGCAACATCGCTATCGATCGCTGGCGCCGGCGCGTTGCTGGCGGCATCGGCCTCGCTGTTTCAAGCCTTGAAATTCATTGGCGCGGCCTACCTGATCTGGGTCGGCTACAAGATGTGGCGGACTCCGGCGAAAATTCCGGACATGTCGGAAGCCGATGTTCCTGCCGTTTCCGGGCGCCCCGTAGTCATTTTCCGCGATTCATTTCTGATCACCGCGCTCAATCCAAAGGGCATCCTGTTCTTCGTGGCCTTCGTGCCGCAATTCATCAACCCCGCCCTGCCCTACACGCCGCAGGCCACAACCTATGTGCTGACTTTCACCGCCCTCGGAATTCTCAACGCAACACTGTTTGCACTCGCCGCCGACGGCGCACGGAAAACCATACGCCGCCCGCAGGTGATGAAAATGGCCATGCGCACCGGCGGATCGCTGCTGATGATGGCCGGTGTCGCGGCAGCCTTGACCCGACGCGCGAGCTGACATGCCGCTGCAGAACCGGGTGGATCCAGCAGGCAACATCTGCTCGGTTCAGGCACGCGGGGAATTCATGGGCAATCGCGGCGGTGCCTTGCACAATGGCGATCGTCGGATTGTGCGGACCCAGAAGAGCAGATCCTGGATCATCTGTCTGACAGAATTCAAAGGGCGGCATCGGGCGCTGATGCAGCCCGGTCGTTACACCGAGCTGTTTTTTCTGGACGAGGTGACCGCACTTGCCGCCGGACACAGGCCGTGCTTCGAGTGCCGGCGGAAGCACGCAATCGCGTTCTCCGAAGCACTCGGGCTGAGCCGGAGTGAAAAGCGCCTGTCAGCACCCGCCATAGATCAGCTTCTTGCTCCCGAGCGCAGACGTGACGCCGATGCCCCTGAACGGATTATCGGCCAGAGTGCAATTTCCTCCCTCCCCGATGGCGCCATGGTCCGGCAGGGCGAAACCTATTATGCGGTGCGCGCCGGGATGCTGTTGCCATGGTCTTTCAGCGGATATGGTGCTCCGGTGGACATCAGCACATTCACCACCGCGGCGGTCTACCTCGCCACCCCACCCTCGACGGTCGCTGCCCTCCTGCAAGGCTATCGTCCGGTGTTTCACTCACGGGCATGGACGCCCGATGCTTGATCTCAAACCCGGCATGGGCAAGAACACGAAAATGCGCGCCAATTACAAACTGCAACGGCTTTATCTCGATCTCCCGCTGTCCTCCGGCGAACTGCTGCCACTCGGCAAGGAGCAAGCCCATTACCTGCTGACTGTTCTGCGGTTGAATGATGGCGCCGAGGTGCTGGTCTTCAACGGGCGTGACGGCGAATACGGCGCAACGCTGCGTCCGCAAAGCAAGAAGTCGGCAAATTTCGAAATCGGGGAGCAGACCCGCGCGCAGCCTGAGCCGTCGCGGCTGGACTTCCTGTTTGCGCCGATCAAGGTCGGCCGGCTGGACTATCTCGTGCAAAAAGCCACGGAAATGGGCGTTCGCAAGATCACGCCGGTGTTCACTGATCATACCCAACTTCACAAGGTCAATGACGGAAAACTAGCCGCCAATATTCTCGAAGCTGCGGAGCAATGCGGCAACCTCGCGATCCCGGAGCTGGGCGACGCTACAAAGCTTGAGGCCCTGCTTGCACAATGGGACCCGGCGCGCCGGATCATCTTTTGCAATGAAAGCCAGGCTGGCAACAATCCGACCACCATCCTGGCTGGCATCACGGAGCGCGATCTGGCGCTTCTCGTGGGGCCGGAGGGCGGATTTTCCGAGCGCGAGCGGCAGATGCTGACCGCCTTGCCGTTTGTCACGCCCATTCCGCTCGGACCGCGCATCCTTCGTGCTGACACCGCTGCAGTGGCGGCCTTGACCGCGGTGCAAATGACAATCGGCGACTGGTAAAACTGCCCACTGGACCACAGATCAATCTTCTTTGATCCTGCGATCAGGGATTTTTGCTTGCAAGCCAGACCATTTCCGGTCCAAGCAGCATCAGCATGCGTGGTTTGAGATCGCGCCGATGACATAGAGAAAAAGGGCCAGCCATGGCACGCGATACCACGGATGACACCCCGATCAACTCAGTCAATGATCTGGCCGACTGGATGGCAGAAGGTTGCAAACCGCGGGAGAAATGGCGGATCGGCACAGAACACGAAAAATTCGTGTTCTTTACCAATTCCCATGAACCGGTACCCTACGAAGGTGAGCGTTCTATCAAGGCGCTGCTTGAAGGCATGGCGATGATGCTCGGCTGGGAGCCGATCATTGACGCTGGCAAGATCATCGGCCTGGTTGAACCGACGGGTGCAGGCGCCATCAGTCTGGAGCCGGGCGGGCAGTTCGAGCTGTCGGGCGCGCCGCTGGAAACCATTCATCAGACCTGCCGCGAATCAAATGCCCATCTGGCGCAACTGCAGGAAATCGCCGAACCGCTGGGCATCCGGTTTCTCGGCATGGGCGGTAGTCCAACATGGACGCTGGCTGAAACGCCGAAAATGCCCAAATCGCGTTATGACATCATGACCCGCTACATGCCGAAGGTCGGCAGCCAGGGGCTCGACATGATGTACCGGACCTGCACGATCCAGGTGAATCTCGATTTCTCGTCGGAAGATGACATGCGCCGCAAGATGCAGCTCGGGATGAAGCTGCAACCGCTGGCAACTGCGCTGTTTGCCGCCTCACCGTTCACTGAAGGCAAGCCCAATGGTCTCGTCTCGTGGCGCGGCGATATCTGGCGCGATACCGACAATCAGCGTTCCGGCCAGCTGCCGTTTGTCTATTCCGACAATTTCGGGTTCATGGATTATGTCGAGTGGGCACTAGATGTGCCAATGTATTTCGTGCTTCGCGACGGCCACTACCATGAAGCGACACATGTCACATTCCGTCAGTTCATGAACGGTGCGCTGAAGGGCGAACTTGACCAGCCGATGCCGACCATTGGCGACTGGACCAACCATCTTGGAACCCTGTTTCCTGACGCCCGGCTGAAGCGCTTCATTGAGATGCGCGGCGCTGATGGCGGACCGTGGCGGCGGATCTGCGCGCTGCCGGCATTCTGGGTTGGTCTGCTTTATGATGAAAGCGCGATCGGCGAAGCGCTTGAACTTACCCGCAACTGGAACCTTGATGAGGTCAACAGCTTGCGCGACACCACTCCACGTGATGGATTGAACGTCAAAATCAACGGCCAATCGCTCCGCGATATCGGCCGCGAAGTGCTGGGTATCTCCCGTCGTGGTCTGGTCAATCGGGCATGTTTGAATTCCGAAGGCAATGACGAGAGCCATTTCCTCGCACCACTTGAGGAAACCATCGCCCGCGGAACAACACTGGCCGAGGAAATGCTGGCGCTTTACAACGGGCGCTGGAATGGTTCTGTCGATGCGGTGTTCGAAGATTACGCCTACTGATTTTACAGACTTGGCATCCACGCGCGCCTTCTTCCGATTAGGAAATGCCGCCCTAGGCACGACGCTTCGGGCGGTATAGTCTTTGCTCAAGCCTTTGTTTAGGCGATTGAGGAGAGACACATCCCGATGATGCCGCTTTACGACATGATGATGAATGCGCAGAACGGCGACGCCGTGAACGCCATGGCGAAACAGTTCGGCCTGGATCAAGGCCAGATGGAACAGGCGATGGCGGCGCTGATGCCGGCCTTTTCCACGGGATTGAAGCGCAACGCTGCAAACCCTATGGACATGTCGAATTTCCTTTCCGCGCTGGCCGGCGGCAATCACGCGCAATATTTTGAGAACATGCAGGCTGCCTTCAGTCCACAAGGCACACAGGAAGGCAACGGCATTCTGGGTCATCTCTTTGGATCAAAGGAGGTCAGCCGGGCCGTGGCGGCTCAAGCGGAAGCTGCAACCGGCATCGGCCAGGAAATCTTCAAGCAAATGCTGCCGGTGCTCGCAACCTCCGTCATGGGTGGGCTGTTCAAGCAGGCTACCGGGCAATCGGCCAGTCAAATGCAGGCGAACGCGATGGGCGGGTCCAATCCGATCGGCGATCTGATCTCTGAGATGATGCGCCAGGGCATGGGCGGCGGTCAGGCTAAACCGGCGCCCAAAGCCTCGCCAATGGACAATCCGCTGGGACAGATCCTTGAGGGGATGTTTGGCGGCGGAGCAAAGCAGCAGTCCCCACAGGGCGGAAGCAATCCGTTTGGCGACAATCCGCTGGGACAAATATTCCAGGACATGCTCGGCGGCGCCATGGGAAGCGGCAAGACGAGAGAGGCACCTGCGCCAGAGCAGCAACCTGATCCAGACCGTGTGTCATCGAGCAGCAGGGGCAATCCCTATGATGATCTGTTCGGCAAGATGTTCGATTCCGGTCGTGAAGTGCAGCAGGGCTACCAGAAGAACATGGAATCGATTTTCGACCAGTATCTTCAGGGCATGAACCGGCCGAAGTAATTGCATTTGGAAAGACCCGGCCGCGCAAACTCGAAGAGTTGTGAGGCGGCCGGGCAAAGGCGAGATACAGGGCAGTATCCCGCAGGGGACTCGTGAAATCTGCGTCTAGCGGTAACTGTTGAGCCGCGAACGGCGAGCCAATTCAGTCGTCGGATCAGCGTTAAAGGGCATGGATTTGCCAAACCTCAGGTCATCGCGGGTCAGGCCGATATCCGACAATTCATGATCCGAGAGGTGTTCAAGCCTGCCTGCCACGCGTCGGTTGAGCAGCGCGCGCACCAAAGCCTTCACAGAACCGGAGGCGGTGTGCAGGGCATTCAGAATAGCCGGACCAACGCTCGTGGAGCGGGCAGATGTCCGGGCGGCAGCAAAACTGCGGGCGTTCATTGTCATCATCCTCGATCAAATTACGCCGATTGATCTTTGGGCCGGCGCAAAACCCAACTTGCAAAATCTATGTCTCAAAAAACGATTGATCATACCAGCGAATGTTTCTAATCCTTATCATCAGTTTTGTTGATAGGAGTCTTTCATGCCCGCGCCCCTTGATATCGATCAGCTGCAAACATTCGTGGCTATTGTCGACACCGGCAGTTTCACGCGCGCAGCGGACAAAGTGTTCAAGACCCAGAGTGCGGTCTCGATGCAGATGCGGCGTCTGGAGGAGCGGATTGGTAAGACATTGTTCATTCGTGACGGACGGCTCAACCGTTTGAGCGAAGACGGTGACCGGATGCTTGGCTACGCGCGCCGTATCATCCGGCTCAATAATGAAACCATTGCCGCCTTCGACGACCATCAGCTGGAAGGCTCAATCCGGATCGGCACTCCGGATGATTATGCCGACCGTTATATGCCCGGCATCATTGCCCGCTTTGCCAAGACCAATCCGAATGTCGAGCTCTATATCGAATGCGAGCCTTCCAGCGAACTTGCAGCCAGACTGGCGCGCGGCGAGCTCGATGTGGCACTGGTCACGCACAATCCGCGTGAACGCACATCGGAAGTGGTCCGCACGGAGCCGCTCTACTGGGTCACATCCATGAATCATTCGGTGCACGAGGATGCGGTGGTTCCGCTCGCTGTGGGTCGGCGTTCGTGCAACTGGCGTAACATTGCCTGCACGGCGCTGGATTCAGCCGGGCGCGACTATCAGGTGCTGTTTACCAGCTGGTCGGCGACAGTGGTTGCGTCAGCCGTGCTGTCTGGACTTGCGGTATCGTTGTTGCCTGAGTGCGCTGTGCGACCGGGAATGAGAATCCTTTCATCCGCTGACGGATTTCCCGCGCTTCAACCGGCCCAGATCGGACTGATGAAAAGGCCGGGCGCTCCGGCGGCTCTGGTCAACGCCATTTGCGGCCATATCGCCGCCAGCCTCGACAACATCACGCCAGTGGGATCGGAGGAGAAACCAATGTCATCCGGCTCCGGCTCCTCCTCCCGCCGGGACGCCAGAGGACGCGCGGATATTGCCGCAGTGCCTGCCTGGTAGGGACAGACCCTGCCGCTCAGCGCAGCCTGACATTGTGGAGAGTTTCGGGTATACTCTTTGAGCTGAAAGCTGAGAGAGGAATGGCATGTCGTTCATTTCATCCATTCGCTATATCAAGCCCGATGAACACCGGGCTTTTGTTGCTGAGCGGCTCAAGGCGCTCAAGACGCAGCTTGATGAAGAAATCCACGGTCAGACGAGCGACAATTCGTTGCGGCTGGCGACTTGGAACATCATGCATTTTTCCGATGGCGGCGCTTACGACCGCACGACGGAATCCCTGCTCTACATTGCTGAAATCATAGACCATTTCGATCTTGTGGCAATTCAGGAAGTCAATCACGACCTGAAGAGATTCGAGCTTTTGATGCAGCGCTATCTCGGCGGCGACTGGGACTACATTCTCACAGACGCCAGCGGAAACCGTGAGCGTCTGGCCTTTGTTTACCGCAAGGCAAAGGTTCGCTTCCTTCGCGAGGCCGGTGAAATTGTTCTGCCGGAAGGCCAGGAGATCGTCGCACCGGATCAGGAACACGCCACACGCAAATTGCAGTTTGCGCGGACACCCTTCGCAGTCACATTCCAATCTGGATGGTTTCGCTTCAAGCTCTGCACCGTCCATATTTATTATGGAAAGTCAGCCGACAGTTCCCCCGAAATGGAACAGCGCCGCAGTGAGATCGAGAAGATCGCAGTCTTCTTGGCCAATGTGCAAAAAGCGGAAAAACGAAATTCGGGCACAGACGCCAACATGATCCTGCTCGGTGATTTCAACATCATCAGCCCTGAGCACAAGACAATGAAAGCGTTGCTCGACGCAGGCTTCATAACCACGGACGGCATTGAAGATGCGGCCACGAGCCTGTCGGGCAAGCACCATTACGACCAGATTGTCTTTAAGCTCGCCGAGCGGCGGGTGAAACTGGGGGCTTCAGGCGTGCTCGACATCTTCAAGAGTGTCTACCGGAGCGAGGATGCCGCGCATTACGCCGGCACGGCCGCGATCAAGCCCATTTCACACACCAAGGACGGAAAAACCCGCGGTGACGAAAAGGCAATGGCCTACTTCCGCAACTATTACCGCAAGCACCAATTGTCTGACCACAATCTGCTTTGGTGCGAAGTTAAAACCGATTTTTCAGGTCACTATCTTGATGCCGTCGCGGCAGGACATGACCCGCGCAAAATGTAGGTGCAAGCCAATCCATGCAGCTTCTTGATGGAGGCTTTTTGGCGAAGTCGACGCTCAGGCGATGTGAATAGCGAGAAGCAGCCACTGAACCAAGTTGATAAGCAGACTAACGATGAACAGCGGGCGGCGGATTTTCAAACGGTTGCTCGTCAGGTGAACATAAGCGTGGGCTACACGCGACAGCACAAAGGCCCAGGTCACGACGATCGCCGCAAGACCTGCGCCACCGGTCACGAACAGCGACAGGCTGGCTGCGAAGAACAGTACCGGCAACTCGAACTGATTGGACAGGTTGCGCGCCGCCGTTGCGCTTGGCTCCGGTTCGATCGAGGGCACCTTGAAGTCAGACGCCGTTGCTGTCCCCGCCTTTACCGCACCGACGCGGCGCGCGGACACCGTCAGATAGATCACATAGGTCAAAAGCACTTGCGCCATAACCGGCCAGAAAATCGCTACGGATGAGGTCATTGTTTCAAGCCCGGTTGTTACAAAGGTCACAACTTCCCTAGACTGTACACACGTCACCGGCAAGAGACGGGCTATTGGTCTGACCGAAACAGATGATACCCATCTGTTTCGAAAAGTCAGCCCGCAAGCTATTGATCTGGTAGGGCGATTTGTCCTGACAGATGGAAACCATCTGTCAGGATCGCACCACGAGTTCAGGTGTCGGCCAATGGAATTGCGACGCCCCGAGCATTCTTCCATCGCCATACCCAGAGTGCAGCGGTCAAACCAAACGCCAGACCAAGACTGGCAAATTTACCCCGGGTCAGCACCTGCAACACAAACACAAAGGGCTCGTTGAAAGCGAGTTTGAGAGCTTTGGGGCCGAACATTGAATCCGCTACGGCGTTCTCAACGAAATCACACGCCAGGTAAGTGAAGCTGAGAGCGAGAACCAGACCAAACCCGACGCCAACTATACGCGGAGTCTGGCCGGGCTGCGCAGGCCTGAAAAGCGCGGCAAAGGCGCTAAACCCGACACTGGCTGCCAACAGGGGCGGAAAAACCAAATCATATACGGCATGAAAACTCAGGTAGGCTTCCGAGGCGCTGATCCTGCCGATGGCCTGCGCTGCAGCATGATCAGACACGAACGCTGCAAATAATGCGCGTGCGCCCTCTGCATCATAGCCCAACAGAAGTTGATCAGGCAATTCCATCCCGCCGAGCAGAACACTGATCGCAGGCAACGCGACGCAAAACATGTAGCCAAATAGCCCGGCTGTGAGCACACACAGCAGCCAGCCGGGCCAAAGGCGTTTCATCACATAGCGCCGGGATAGTTGGGGCTTTCGCGGGTGATAGTCACATCATGGGTGTGGCTTTCGCGCAGACTCGCCCCGGAGATGCGGACAAAAGTCGCCCGTTCGTGGAAATTTTGCAGATCTGCAGCACCGACATAGCCCATGGCTGCCTTGAGGCCACCGGCGAGCTGATGCAGCACGCCCGATACAGGTCCCTTGTAGGGAACTTGGCCCTCAATGCCCTCGGGCACCAGCTTCAGCGTGTCGCGAACCTCGGCTTGGAAATAGCGGTCGGCCGAGCCGCGCGCCATTGCGCCGACAGAGCCCATGCCGCGATAGGCTTTGAACGAGCGGCCCTGATGCAAATAGACTTCGCCAGGGCTTTCATCGGTTCCCGCGAGCAGCGAGCCGATCATGACAGCCGACGAACCAGCGGCAATCGCCTTGGCCAAGTCACCAGAATATTTGATGCCACCATCGGCGATCACCGGAATATTGTGTTTTTGGGCTTCCTCTACAGCGCTCATGATGGCAGTGAGTTGCGGCACGCCGACACCGGCGACGATGCGTGTGGTGCAGATTGATCCTGGTCCGATGCCAACCTTGACCGCATCCGCACCGGCATCAATGAGAGCCTTTGCACCCTCGGCGGTCGCCACGTTGCCGGCCATGATGCGAACCGAGTTGGAGAGTTTCTTGGCGCGGGTGACTGCATCGAGCACCTTTTGCGAATGACCATGCGCGGTATCGATCACCAGCAGGTCGACACCAGCCGCAATCAGGCGCTCGGCGCGTTCAAATCCATCATCGCCGACCGAGGTTGCAGCAGCGGCACGCAGCCGCCCCTGTTCGTCCTTGGAGGCGTGCGGGTTGAGCTGTGTCTTTTCGATATCCTTGACTGTGATCAGGCCAACGCAGCGTCCTTCGCCATCAACAACCACCAGCTTTTCGATGCGGTGGCTGTGCAGCAGCCGCTTGGCTTCAGTCTGTTCGACGCTTTCCTTGACCGTGATCAGGTTTTCATGAGTCATCAGCTCATGAATTTTCTGGTTTGGATCCGATGCGAACCGCACGTCGCGGTTGGTGAGGATACCCACCAGATGGCCTGGCCCAGCGGCACCACCGCGATGCTCAACAACCGGAATGCCGGAAATGCCATGCGCCTTCATCAGCGCCAACGCTTCGGACAGCGGGGCCTGAGGGCTGATGGTCACCGGGTTGACGACCATGCCGCTTTCAAATTTCTTGACTTGGTGAACCTGCTCGGCTTGCTCTTCCGGGGTGAGATTGCGGTGAATGACGCCGATGCCACCGGCTTGCGCCATGGCGATTGCGAGCCGCGCCTCGGTCACCGTGTCCATCGCGGACGAGATAATCGGAATATTAAGATCGAAATCCCGGGCGATGCGCGTCGCGATATTGGCCTGACCGGGCATCACCTCGGAATGACCGGGCTGCAACAACACGTCATCAAAAGTCAGCGCTTCAGCGCCGGTTATGGATTGGATAATTGTTGCCATCGCCTGTCGGCTCCGTGTGTTCGGGGCCGCCCGAACCGGGCTGCCCGGTGCTGTTTCGGGTCTCTCGCGTTGGCACGGGCAAGTACCATGCTTCAACCGCTTGTGAAAGAGCGAGAATCGGTTTGATCACCGAATTTCGCTGCGGCGCACACATTCACCACAGCTGGCAACAAAAACCCGGGCATCGCTGCCCGGGACTCGCTCTCACACATACTTGGAAATGTCTGTCAGAGGTTGGATTGATCGGTCTCCAACTGATCTGGAACACAACCACCCGACCCTTTGGCAGAGCCGGATGGCTGATGATCCTCGAGCAGAAATCAAGCGACGCTAATGCATGTCGCACTCAAATGTATTCATTTGGATGATAACGTACATACATTCTTTCAGAGCGTTACAGCGACCTTTGCGCCTCCAATTAGACGCGCGGCGCTGTAGCATCAGAAGCCTTCGACAACGACCTTGCCTTTGGCTGTTCCTGTTTCGATGAGCGCATGGGCCTTGCGCAGGTTTTCAGCATTGATCGGGCTTAGAACCGTATCAAGCGTTGTGCGGATGCGGCCGGCGTCGATTTCAGCGGCCACATGGTTGAGCAAATTGTGCTGCTCGATCATGTCCGGGGTTTGGTGCATGGCCCGGGCAAACATGAATTCCCAATGCAGGCTCGCAGATTTCATCTTCATGCCAGCCATCGGCATCGGCAAGTCGGTCGCGTCGATGGTGACGATGCCGCTCTGTGGCCGGATCAGTTCAACAGCTGTCTCCCAGTGGCGCATGTCATTGAAGATCGCGATGTGATCGACATGCTGGAACCCAAGTGCGCGTACCTGTGCAACCATGTCCTCGCGGTGGTTGACCACATGGTCAGCGCCAAGTTCCTTGACCCAGGTCGTGGTTTCGGGGCGGGACGCCGTGGCGATGATGACAAGTCCGGCTGCCTTGGCCAGTTGAATGCCGATCGAGCCAACGCCGCCGCCGCCCCCGATGATCAGCACGGACTGCCCCTTGTCAGCGCCATCGCGATCAATCCCGAGACGGTCGAAAAACGCCTCGTAAGCCGTGATTGTGGTCAGCGGCAACGCCGCAGCTTCGGCGAAGCTCAGGCTCTTCGGTTTGAAGCCGACAATGCGTTCATCGACCAGCTGGAATTCGGCGTTGGAGCCGGAGCGCGTGATGTCTCCGGCGTAATAGACTTCATCGCCTACGTTGAAGAGCGTGACGTCAGGACCGACAGCTTCGACAACGCCGCTGGCATCCCAGCCAAGAACGCGTGGAGTTTCTTCGACCTGCTCTTTTGGAGCCCTGACTTTGGTATCGACCGGATTGACCGACACGGCCTTCACCGAGACCAGAAGATCCCGGCCGGAAGCTGTGGGCTTGGGCAGATCCACGTCAAGAAAGACATTTGGGTCGGTGACGGGAAGGTAGTGCGTAAGAGCAACGGCTTTCATTGTAAAATCTCCTGGTTCTCTCTGAACAATCAACTGATGTGGGTCATCTCGTTGAGAATAAATTCAGCGACAGCGCCGTCAGTGGCCCGCATGTAGGCAGCCAGATGCGGTGCATTCATGTGTGTCTGCCAAAGTTCACGCGATTCCCAGTTTTCATAAAACATGAAATGCGCTGGATTGTCGTTGTCCTGATGCAGATCATAATTGATGCATCCGGCTTCGGCGCGGGTAAGCGGAACCAGCTTTTCCAGCTCTGCCTTGACCAACGCTATCTGATCGGGATTAGCCTTGATGTTTGCGACGATGGTCAGTTTGGTCATTGGCTCAGTTCCTTTGTTTGCCTTGGCCGATACGTAGCTTCTTGCCAAAGCCGGATAAACCGGCAACATACAAATTGATAATCCGGATATTCCGCATAATGCTGCTCAACAACATCGCCCTGTTCCAGAAGATCGTCGAAAAAGGCAGCCTGTCGGGAGCCGGACGTGAACTGGGTCTGTCGCCAACTACGGTATCCGAGCGGCTCTCGGCGCTGGAGGCCCATTATGGCATTGTGTTGCTCAACCGCACGACCCGCTCCATCAGTCTGACAGAGGAAGGCCGGACGCTGGTCGAGGGCGCAAAGCATGTGTTGGGTGAGATCGAGGATCTGGAAACCCGCATCCGGCATGGTGCGCAAACCCTGTCGGGTTTGATCCGCGTCAGCGCGCCAAGTGATCTCGGCCGCACGATCATCTCGAGTGAGATCAACAATTTCCTGGCGCAACATCCGGCGATTTCGGTCGAATTACTGCTTTCGGATGGCTATATCGACATTGTCGGGCAAGGCTTCGACATGGCCGTCCGCTTTGGAGCGGTGACCGACAGCTCGCTCCGTGTACGGAGCATGGGCCAATGGCGTCGCCTGATTTGCGCCGCGCCCAGCTATCTCGATACTCACGGTACGCCCCGGACACCTGCCGAGCTGAAGAATCACAACTGTCTGGTCATGCGGTTTGGTAACAATCTGGACAACGTCTGGCGCCTCGGCCCGGATGCGCTGAAGCAGATCGTCACCGTGCGTGGCGACCGCGTGGCCAATGACAGCGCACTGGTGCGGCAGTGGGCTCTTGACGGCCATGGGATCATGTACAGATCAGAGCTGGATGTCGGGCCGGATATCAAGGCTGGTCGCCTGGTCGAGCTTCTTGATAGGTTTGCGCCGCCACCGACACCGATCCAAATGCTGTTTCCTCCCGGCCGGGCCCAGCCCAGACGGGTACGCGCACTGGCCGACCAGCTTGCCTTGGGGCTTCAGGGCGGTGAGCGGCGCTGCGACAGTGAAGGCCGAAGCAGGTAAGATTGACATTGCGCACCCTTTCGGTGACCGCTGTTTTCTGCGATATCGGACGAAATCTTCGCCTCGCGCCGCTCCATCGAATATGGGCGCCATACGTCCCAACGGATATTCATCGTGAACCGCAAAATACCGCTTGTTCTGGCCGTCGCCCTTTTCATGGAACAGATGGATTCCACCGTCATTGCGACCGCCCTGCCGGCAATTGCAGCCGACATCAATACCAATCCAATCTCGCTGAAGCTTGCTCTCACAGCCTATCTGGTATCGCTTGCGATCTTCATCCCGATTTCCGGCTGGATGGCCGACCGGTTCGGCGCACGGCGTATTTTTGCCATTGCGATTGGTGTATTCCTCGTCGGTTCGATTGCCTGTGCTGTTTCCAGCAGCCTGATCGAATTCGTTGTCTCACGGTTCCTGCAAGGCATGGGCGGCGCCATGATGACGCCGGTCGGCCGGCTTGTGCTGGTACGATCAACTGAAAAATCGCAACTGGTCAGTGCCATGGCGTGGCTGACGATACCGGCGCTCGTTGGCCCGATGGTCGGCCCTCCAGTCGGCGGCTTTCTGACTACATTTTTAAGCTGGCACTGGATCTTCCTGATTAACATTCCAATCGGGCTTGCGGGTATCGTTTTCGCCCTGAAAATTCTGCCCGACGACGGTATCCGCGTACGCGACCGGGTGGATTGGGTGGGTTTCCTGCTCTCGGGGGGGGCCGCCTCAGGCATTGTGTTCGGCCTGTCGGTGATCAGCCTGCCAGTGTTGCCTCCGATCTGGGGAATCGCGGTCACCATTGGCGGCATCGTGTCGTTGATGGCTTATCTCAAGCATGCACGCGTTCATCCGAAACCGCTGCTCGATCCAAAGCTCTTCAGGAACCGCACATTTGCCTTGTCGCTGCTTGGCTCAAACCTGTTTCGCGTTGGCGCAGGCGCCGTACCTTTCTTGTTGCCCCTGATGCTGCAACTCGGGTTCGGCATGACGCCGTTCCAGTCCGGCATGATCACCTTCATCTCAGCTGCCGGCGCCATCATGATGAAATTCATGATCAAGCGGATCCTGAGTTTCTGTGGATTTCGCTACACGCTACTGGCTGCGGCGACAGGAGCGGCATTGTCGATTGCGGTCAACGGCTTCTTCTCCCCTGCCACGCCGATAGCGCTGATCCTGGTCATCCTGTTCTGCGGCGGGCTTGTCCGGTCAATGTTCTTCACCTCGGTCAATGCCCTGACTTTCTCCGAGATCAGTCCGGAAACGGCGGCCCAGGCAACCTCGATCACGTCCGCCTTCCAGCAAGTTGCCATCGCCATCGGGGTGGCACTTGCCGGCGGCGTTGTCGAGGTGGTCAGCGCGATGAATGGCGGGGCGCTTGATCTGGGTGCCTTTCAGATCGCTTTCTTTGTGGTGGCTGCGATTGCAGCCTTCGCGATCATACCGTTTTTCGCGCTACCGCCCGATGCCGGAGGCGCGGTGTCGGGGCACACCCTCAAGCGGGCAGGCTCGCGCGCCGCCTCACCCGTCCGCAGCTAGCTCCGGATTGCTGCGGCCCTTGAAGCCTTTGGCGAGCACGAACATCTCAACCGATTCCGCACGCGAAGACGGCGGCTTGATGTGCACGACCGATTTGAAATTCCGCTTGAGCAGGGTCAACAGATCGTTTTCCGTGCCGCCCTGGAAGGTCTTGGCGAGAAAATGCCCTCCCGGCGTGAGCACCTCGATAGCAAAATGTGCCGCCACCTCGCACAGATACATGGTCCTGAGATGATCGGTGCGCTGGTGGCCGGTGGTTGGAGCCGCCATGTCCGACAACACAACATCGGGGGCGCCGCCAAGCGCATCCTTCAGCGCCTGAGGTGCTGCATCATCGAGAAAGTCCATCTGCAGGAATTTGACGCCCGCCAGACCATCCATTTCCAGGAAGTCGATGGCCACCACCTTCGGGTCTTCATCGGTGGAATCGGTGACCTGGGCAGAAATCTGCGACCAGCCACCGGGGGCCGCTCCGAGATCGATGATCCGCCT
>Ga0163216_100857_pt1 | contig 29815 bp, 27 predicted proteins | sample SynspAceP_FD_167610 | JGI IMG/M metagenome (GOLD analysis project Ga0163216, IMG submission 167610) | Saline lake microbial communities from Ace Lake in Antarctica - Synechococcus sp. Ace-P (Illumina Assembly) | ecosystem: Environmental > Aquatic > Non-marine Saline and Alkaline > Saline ...
GAACGGCCAGGCAAAACTGCCCACGCCGACCACGCCCGCCATCCCTGTGGCGATGTAAAGAAAATCGCGGCGGGTGGGTTCGCCCGCGCCTTCGCTTTGTGTCATTGGCTCACTCACGGCTCAACGTCCTCTTCAAGCTGCGTCTGGACTAGTCTTCCGTCCTGTTACAGGCAGTTCCGTCCCCACCGCTATAGGCAGATTCGGCCATTACCGACAATGCGGCGGAATTCTGTCAATCGCGCGGTTTCTATGCGGGTTGGAATGAGAAGTCCAGACCGGACGATGGTAGAAGGGCACATTGTCGCGGGAAAAACACGCGACTATTCGGCAGCTTCGTCCACGCCGATGAATCCGCCCGACTGCCGTGCCCACAATTCGGCATAAAGACCGCCACGCGCGATCAGTTCCGTATGCGTGCCTGTTTCGAGAATCCGGCCATTGTCCATTACCACCAAACGATCCATCCGGGCGATGGTGGACAGCCGGTGGGCGATAGCAATGACGGTTTTCCCCTCCATCAACTCATCCAGGTTTTCCTGAATCGCCCACTCGACTTCCGAATCAAGCGCCGAGGTCGCCTCATCCAGCACCAGGACAGGTGCATTTTTGAGCATCACCCGGGCAATAGCGATTCGCTGCCGCTGGCCACCGGAGAGCTTCACACCCCGGTCACCGACATGGGCATCAAGCCCCCTGCGTCCACGCTGATCAGACAGGTTCTGGATGAACTCCAGCGCCTCGGCCCGCCTGGCTGCCTCGAGAATTTCAGTGTCATCGGCATCGGGGCGCCCGAACCCGATGTTTTCACGGATCGAGCGATGCAGCAGCGAGGTGTCCTGAGTGACCATGCCGATCGCCTGGCGAAGCGATTCCTGGCTGACATCGGCAATACCCTGGCCATCGATCTCGATTCGGCCCGATTGCAGCTCATAAAACCTCAGCAGCAAATTGACGAATGTCGACTTGCCAGCGCCCGACCGGCCGACCAGCCCGAGCTTCTCGCCCGGCGCGATGGTCAAAGACAGATCATCGATCACCGGTTGCCCCGTGCCGTAGCAGAAGCAGGCGTGGTCAAACCGGATGCCAGCCTTGCGGACAGTCAGTTTCCCTGCGTCTTCGCGATCTGCCAGGCCGATGGGCCGCGCCACAAGTTCAGCCGAATTCTGCACCGTGCCGAGATTGCGCATCAGAGAGTTGAGCTGGGTCATCATCCGCCCCAACAGCATGTTGAGTCGCAACACCAGAGACAGCGTGAAGGCCACCGAACCCACCGAGATGGCGCCTGTCAGCCAGAGATTGATCGAAAACCCGGCGATGGCTGCAATCATCACGCCCGAAAGTGCGGCCAGCGAAGCCCGGACACCGGTCAAGTGCCGGGTGAAGGGCAGGATTGCGGCCAGGAATTGATCAAATCCCTCTTTGATATAGCGGTCATTGTCGGCTTCACGCGCATAAAGCTTCAGCGTCTGGATATTGGAATAGCTGTCGGTGAGACGTCCGGTCAGCATAGCGGATGCCTCGGCGTTGGCCCGGGCATAGCGACGGATTCGTGGCACGAAAAACCGCGCCAACACCCCGAAGGCGGCGACCCAAAGCAGCACCAGCGCTGACAGTCTCCAGTCAAGCTGTGCGACCAGAGCCATGGTGGTGACGGTGTAGATCAGGATAAACCAGACCACCTGCAGCAGCGACACCATGAAATCGCCGGTGGCCTGCCCCGCCGTCCAGACTTTGGAGACGATACGGCCAGCGAAATCATTCTGGAAAAATGACAGGTCCTGCCGCGACACATGCGTGTGGGCTTGCCAGCGCACCAGATTGTAAAATCCCGGAACAACCGTCTGCTCCTCGACCAGCGCCGCGACTGTGACGACGACGAAACGCGCCAGAACCACGACAAACAGCATGAACGCCAGTGTCGGGCCATGCGCTGCGATCAACCCGTCCCAGCCAGCGGTCGGTTCGGCAGCATCGAGCACATCGACCAGCTGCCCGACAAAATAGAACAGCGCCGCTTCAAGCAGTGCCACCAGACCGCCCAACGCCAGCATCGCGGCAAACGCACCCTTGGCCTGGCCGACATAATACCACAGGAATTCGGGCGTCGAGGCCGGTGGCCGGTAACTTGAGCGCCGGACGAACGGATCAATCCAGCCTTCAAACAGGTTTAGCAAGGGTTTGAAAATCATGGCCGAGACAATAGTGCGGGACGGGTATTTGGCAATATCGACATCGCCCTATTCTGCCGCTGTCGCATCGGCATCCACATCAATGAACCCGCCCGATTGCCTGGACCAGAGGTCAGCATAAATGCCACCCGACTTTATCAGGTCATCATGGGTGCCGGTCTCGACAATTTCGCCCTGATCTAGCACCACCAGCCGGTCCATTTCCGCGATGGTGGACAGACGGTGTGCGATAGCGATCACCGTCTTGTTCTCCATCAACGCAAACAGGTTTTCCTGAATAGCGGATTCAACTTCGGAATCGAGCGCCGATGTGGCTTCATCCAGCACCAGGATCGGCGCATCCTTGAGAAACACCCGCGCAATGGCGATGCGCTGACGCTGACCACCCGAAAGCTTGACGCCGCGCTCACCAACATGGGCGTCCAGTCCGGTGCGTCCCGCCAGGTCTTCCAGTCCTGCGATGAAATCGAGCGCATTGGCTTTGCGCGCCGCCTCCAGAATTTCGGCTTCCGTCGCCTCAGGCCTGCCATAAGCGATGTTGTCGCGCACCGAGCGGTGCAACAGCGAGGTATCCTGACTGACCATGCCGACCTGTCCGCGCAGACTGTCCTGGCTCACCTGTGAAATGTCCTGGCCATCAATCAGCACCCGTCCGGATTCGAGATTGTAAAATCTGAGCAGCAGGTTGACGAGCGTCGTCTTGCCCGCACCGGAACGGCCGACAAGGCCGATTTTTTCACCCGGCTTGATCGACAGCGACAGATCTTCGATCACGCCGCTCTGCTTGCCATAATGGAACCGGACGTTGTCGAAGTCGATGGCGCCCTTCTTGGCGACAATCTCACCCGCGCCGGGACGATCCACCACGTCATGCGGCTTGATCATCATGCCCATGCCGTCCTGGACCACGCCGATGTTCTCGAAGAACCCCGAGACCTCCCACATGATCCATTGCGACATGCCGTTGATCCGGAGCGAAAGCCCGATAACGATGGCGATGGACCCGACTGAGACAATCCCGGTCAGCCAGAAGCCGATCGACATCGCCGAGACAACGAACACCAGCACCGAATTGTTGAAATAGATCAGCGACTGGAACAGCGTCACCTGGCGCATCTGCCGGTGCACGGTCTGCAGGAACATGTCCATGCTTTCCTGTGCATAGGCCTCTTCGCGGCCGGCATGCGAAAACAGCTTCACCGTCGAGATGTTGGTGTAGCTGTCCACCACCCGGCCTGTCATCGCCGAGCGTGCGTCAGCCTGATCCGTCGAAATCCGCTTGAGCTTCGGCACGAAATGCATGATCAGGCCGATATAAATCGCAATCCAGAGCAACAAAGGCAAAACCAGCCGCCACTCGGCGCTCGCCACCATGCCGATCATGGCGATGAAATAGACCAGGACATAGACGAACACATCGAGGAGCTTCATCACCGCTTCGCGGATCGACAGCGAGGTCTGCATCACCTTTGTGGCCACCCGGCCGGCAAATTCATCGGAAAAGAAGCTCAGGCTCTGGCGCAGCAGATAGCGGTGCATCTGCCAGCGCGCGATCATCGGATAATTGCCCAGAAGCGTCTGGTGGACGATCAGCGAATGCACCACCACAGTAACCGGAAGGCCAACAAGCACGATCGCGCCCATCAACATCAGACGGCTGGATTCGCGCGCGATGAAGCCTTGCGGATCGGAGGTTGCCAGCCAGTCGACAATCGAGCCCAGAAATCCGAACAGCATCACTTCGCCAATCGAGATCAGCGCCGTCAGTACCGCCATGCCAATCAGCCACGGCGCCGCATCACGCGAATAATGCCAGCAAAACGCCACAAGCCCTTCAGGCGGCGCGGTAGGCGTTGCCTCGGGATAGGGATTTAGTCGACGTTCAAACCATCCAAACATGGATGTCTCCTTGAATAATACCGCAAGCCTCGCATGCGCAGTGCACCGGCAAAACCGTAGTGAAGGCAAAGGTCACGCGATGGTGCTTGTCGCCCTTTAAGCAGGACATAGAAGCTGAAAATAGAAACTGAAACCGCGACAAACCCGTTTGGTCAGTGGCTCAGGCCACCGGGAGGAAGCTGATATAAATGATGCGCATTACAGCCTCCGTCAGGTTCGCGTTAAAGATAGCTCCATTTAGACCAGTTTCGGCGACTCCGCCAGTTTGTCGCAGTCAGTTTCTGTCAATATGACGCTATCCTTGCTTGAATTTGTGACAAAATAAACACAGACACTGTCCCCATGACCAAACCTCTAATCGCGCTTTACCAACCCGACATTCCTGGCAACACCGGCTCGATTCTGCGGCTCGGCGCATGCCTGGGTCTCGGCATTCACATCATTGGCCCGGCCGGTTTCGATCTCACCGACCGCTCACTCAAGCGCGCAGGGATGGATTACATCGAAATGGCCGCCCTCACCCGTCACGACGGATGGGAAGAGTTCGAAATCTGGCGGCAAGCAGAAGGCCGGCGCCTGGTGTTGATGACGACTCAATCCGCCACACCCTATATCGATGGCAGCGACCACACCCTGACCGCCCAGGACGTGGTGCTGTTCGGGCGGGAAAGCGCCGGCGTGCCACCAAAGGTCCATGACGCAGCAGACGCCCGCCTGACCATTCCCATGATCGAGGGCCGGCGCAGCCTGAACCTGGCCATGAGCGTCGCCATCATCGCCGGCGAGATCACCCGTCGGTTCGGGCTGTAGCGGCGGACTGCGTCAGTCATAGCTGACGACCTCGAACTCGATGCCATTCTCGTCATCGAAGTAAAACCGCCGTCCCGGCTCGTAGTCGGCGTGATTGTAGGGCGCATAGCCGAGCGCCTTGATTTTCGCCTCCACCGCATCAAGATCATCAACGACGATGCCAACGTGATTGAGGCTGCCGACCCGGTCTTTATGGATGCCATCGCGTGCGCGGACCACCTTGGGTGTGAAGATCGCCAGATAGGCCTCATCGGTTCCCACATGGATCGACAGCCCGCCATTGAGTGCTGGCCCCTGCCAGCGGATTTTCCAACCAAACACATCGCACAGCCATTTGGCTGTCATGGTTGCGTCGGCGACGGTGAAATTGATGTGTTCGAGAGTGGATCTGGTCATGGAATACTCCTGAAAGTCATGGGTTTTGCCTGTGATGAAAACCATGTTACTTTCTCAAGTGAACTTGAGGTCAAGAGGTTTTTTCAGCATGCCGGCCATTAACAATCAGGGACTTTTGACAATTGGCGAAGTTGCCAACCGCACAGGCCTCGCCGTCTCCGCGATCCGTTACTACGATGATGAGGGATTGGTCTCGGCCCGTCGCACGCCGGGCGGCAAGCGGATGTTCATCCGTTCGGACATAAGGCGGCTGTCATTCATCCTGATTGCGCAACAACTGGGATTTTCGCTGGAAGAGATCCGCGACCAGCTCAAGCAATTGCCGCTGGAACGCACACCCAACAAACGTGACTGGGAGAAGATCAGCCGCGGCTTTCGCGCCCATCTCGATGCCCGCATCGGCATGCTCGAGCGGCTGCGCGACCGCCTCGACGGCTGCATCGGTTGCGGCTGCCTGTCGCTCGACGCCTGCAAGCTCTACAATCCGGATGACCGGGCCCGCGAAACCGGAACCGGCCCGCGTCTGGTGATGCAAAAGTCAACTGATGGTTCGTCAGGCTAAATCCAGGTCGAACGGTTCAATCCGCTGTCGGCAGCCGGCGCATGGTGAACTCGATCGTGTCGCCCTCGCCCGGCAGTGCCCGCCAACTCTCGACTTCGGTCCAGTAGGCGGCTTTTGGCCAGGCGGAAAACCATTCCCGCGCTTTGTCGCGCGCCTGACCGCGGCTCAGGCGATAGGTCTCGCGCACGAAACAGCTCGATGATTGACCATCGGACTTTTCCTTGCGCGAACGGGCAATCTCACGGCGCAGCCCCTCAAGCGGTGGACGTTGTTGATACCGTCTCATGGTCCTTCCTCGGCCTTCATGGCTCCCACAACATTAACCCAAAATCTTTTGCTCGGCGAGTCTTGTTCAAACTGCGGCAATCAGGCTGCCAAGCTGCGGTTACATCGGATCAGCTCTGCTGCTATGAGTGGGCCAAATCCAAATTGAGGACCCCCAATGCAACGCCCAAGCCTGCCAGTCGGCCTGCCCGATGATATCGAAGAAAAAAAGACCAAAGCACGCCAATGGTTTGAGCAATTGCGCGACCAGATCTGCCTGAGCTTCGAGGCGCTTGAAGACGAGGTTGAAAACCCTCAGTCCACCGGCGAGCCGGGACGCTTCGAGCGCACCCCCTGGCAGCGCGACGAAGGTGCGGGCGGCGGCGGCACGATGTCGATTATGAAGGGCCGGCTGTTTGAAAAAGTCGGCGTGCACACTTCCACCGTTCACGGCGAATTTTCGCCCGAATTCCGCGCCCAGATCCCCGGCGCCGAGGAAGATCCACGCTTCTGGGCCTCGGGCATCTCGCTGATCGCCCACCCGACCAACCCGCATGTGCCGACCGTGCACATGAACACCCGCATGGTGGTGACGACCAGCCATTGGTTCGGCGGCGGCGCAGACCTTACACCCGTGCTCGACAACCGGCGCACCCAGACCGACCCGGACACGATGCTGTTCCATCGCGCCATGGAGATTGCCTGCAACCGCCATGCGGTCGCCGATTACCCCAAATACAAAGATTGGTGTGACGAGTACTTCTTTCTGCCGCATCGCAATGAAGCGCGCGGCACCGGCGGTATTTTCTATGACTGGCTGCACACCGATGACGAAAACGGCGGCTGGAACGCCGATCTCGGCTTTACCCAGGATGTCGGCCGCGCCTTCAACGTGGTCTATCCGAAAATCGTGCGGTCCAATTTCAACAAGCCCTGGAGCGACGCAGAACGCACCGAACAGCTGATCCGCCGTGGCCGTTATGTCGAATTCAACCTGCTCTATGACCGCGGCACCATCTTCGGGCTCAAGACCGGCGGCAATGTCACCTCGATCCTGTCGTCGCTGCCTCCCGTTGTGATGTATCCGTAAGCAAAGCTGGAAATCGAAAGCACCCACGTCTCCCGGCATCGCCAGAAAGTAGCTCAGGACCTTTGTAACCTGATCTTTCTCAACGCGTCGTCGACCAGATGGTTGGCGAGCATCATCCGGGTCGTGGCCGCGTTCCGCCATTCCTCCGGCGCGCGGTCGGGGTGGTTTATGTGTGCAAAGTTCCGCCGCTTCTTTTGCAGCTCGGCCCGAGTATCCGAGGGCAGCAGATTGATGTCCTTTACAATGTCTTCCGGGCTCAGCCGCTTGAACATCGAAACGTCAAGTGCAGGCTTTGGTGGCAGAGCTGCGGGCTTTGGTAGCAGAACGGCAGGCTTTGGTGGCGGAGCTGCAGGCTTTGGTGGCGGAGCAACAACATCACTACTGTAGTCAAAATAGGCCGCATGGAGCTGTTCGCTGTCCTGCGAGTGTTCCAGCCCGGAACTGGCCCCGACGAAGCTCGCATTCAGACCGAATACACGGCTCCAGGCAGCAGCGCTTGACAAGTGAGGAGCCTCCGCTCGCTCATTGCCCACGTGGTCCAGAACCGCTTCAAACGTGCTTTGACCCAGGATCATCTGTCCGTCCGGTTTCATACAGCAGCACAGGTCCGGAAGTCGGCGCCAGTTTCCGGAAAATACAATGCATAAACTCGAGAGGACAAAGCGTCCTTTGGCGCCCGAATAGACCAGCGCTTCAAGCGCACACCCACGCGTCATCGCTAACAAAACAAGGTTAACAATTCGCATCTGGGTATCGGAAAATCGGGCACGCGCATTACCGCGAAACAATCACGCGGGACCTCCAGAATTGCTGCAGGACTTGATCGCTGTTCGCCTGCGTCAGTGCGCCCCGCCCGCCCACCTGCAAAAAGTGTCCGAATATGCTATCATCTTGGTCCGCCGGCCGGTGAGCCGGCTTGGGCGGACCTTTGATTTTGGCATCGAAAAAGAGGAGACAGCCATGAAAACCTTCCATTGCGGATCCCTCGTTCCCGGTTGCGAATGGCACACGCGGTCTGACAGCGAAGCGGAAATTGTGTCCCGAGCCGTCGACCATCTGCGCGAAACGCACGGCGAGACAATCATCCGTCCATCGATTGTGGAGCAGATCAAGGAACGGACACTCGACGAGACGGACGCCGCCTGAGGGGGCAGCCCCAGCAGTTCGGTCAGTCCGCCGCGTCTAGCAGCGCCGACTTGTCGAGGGTGAAATTACTCTCGACCCAACGCTCTTCGAGCGCTGCCAACTGAGCGCCCATGTCTGGACCTGGTTTGATCCCCTTGGCGATAAGATCCGCCCCGGCAACAGGAAACACAGGGCGCTCCCAACTCAGCGCGCGGGCCAGGTGACGGCTGTGACCCGCCGTATCGGTGAGGGCTGCGGCATCGGTTTCGGTGCGACTGCGGGCCGAGACCAGCGAGAGGCGGATACGGTCTCTGAGGGACGCAGCTCCATGGCGGTACAACAACCTGTCGAGCGCCGTGATCGCCAGCGTCGGTTTAATCACCGGCGCCTCGGCCCATTTCACCAGACGGTCAGCTTCAGCCCGCGACATCTTCAGTCGGGTTGAAAGCGCGCGCATGCGCTCCGCATCCGGTGGCACCATCGCCATCAGCCGAAGCATCGGGTCTGGTTCCCAATAAAGTGCTGCTTCAGTGGCAATCAACGCACCAATTGTATCGATGCCCCATTTCTCGCTCTCCGGCAGCACCGCAGAAAGCACGCCCGACTGCCGCATCCACAACAACGCCCGCCCCGGATCGCGCGCCTTCAGCAACGTCTTGAGCTCTTTCCAGACCCGCTCGGACGACAGCTTTGCGAGGCTGTCACGCGCCCTGGCGCACGCCTTCAGCGCAGCAGCATCAGGCCGGCCGGAGCCATAATGGGCAAAGAAGCGAAAATAGCGCAATACGCGCAGATAGTCCTCGGCAATACGAGCGTCGGCATCCCCGATGAACCGCACTGTGCGGGTGGCGATGTCTTCAAGTCCGCCGACAAGATCGATGATATTGCCGGTCTGGTCAGCATAAAGCGCATTGATGGTGAAATCCCGCCGCTCGGCGTCAATCTGCCAGTCCCGGCCAAATGTCACCTTGGCCCGTCTGCCGTCAGTTTCAGCATCATGACGCAGCGTGGTGATCTCGAACCCGCGGCCGTCGATCACCAAGGTCACTGTGCCATGATCAATCCCGGTCGGCACCGCACGAATGCCTGCCGCCTCGGCCCGCGCCACCACCTGTTCCGGCGCCCAGGTTGTGGCAAGATCGGTATCGGAGACCGGTTTGCCCATCAACGAATTGCGCACCGCACCGCCAACCACGCGGACCTCCTCGCCCTCCTGGTTCAGCAGTGCAAAAATCCGGCCAAGCGCCGGTTCCTTGAACCAGCTCTCCTCCGTCACGCTCGCTTCAGTGCTCATGCGTAAAGTCTCTCATACATGGTGCGGATAATTCCGGCGGTGACACCCCAGATGTGATGTTCGCCATAGGGCATGACATAGTAATGCCGCTCGATGTCATCCCAGACGCGACTTTCGCGCCTGTGGTTGGCCGGATCCATCAGGAATGACAGCGGCGTTTCAAACACCGCGTCAACTTCGTCCGGGTTGGCAGTGATTGCAAAGCCAGGCCGCACCACCGCAAGCACCGGGGTGATCCGGAAACCGGTGGTGGTCATGTAGACCGGCAGACGGCCGACAGGTTCAACAAACCGGCGATCCAGACCAATTTCCTCTTCGGCCTCGCGCATGGCCGCAATCTCCGCACTGCCATCTTCCGGATCGACAGCGCCGCCGGGAAATGCCACCTGACCCGAATGCTTGCGCATGGCCACCGCGCGGCGTGTCAGGATCACCCGCGCATCAGGTCCGGCATCAATCACCGGAACCAGAACCGCCGCCTCGCGCAATTTCGCACCAACCAGCCCCGAAACCAGATCAGGGTTCAAGACATGATCGCCGTGGCCCAGATGTGCGGGTTCGGCGCCGAAGGCATGATCAGGATTGTGACTGTGTGCCCGCTCACGAAAGCCCTGCGCATCAAACCCGAGTGGCATTGCGGATACGGCATCAGTCAAACGCCTGCCTCCAGCCTGGCCATCGGCATCACGGGAAACACGGAAGCACCAGAGCGGATCGCATACATCGGTTCGCCATCGATTTCGATTTCCTCGCCCAGTGCCAGAAGATCGTAGGTCACCGCACGGTTGACCAACGCTTCCAGTCGGCCGCGTACCAGCAGATAAGGTTTGAGCTGATCGGTCTCGCCTGTGATGACGAAGCGCAGCGGATTGTCCGGCCCAGCGCGCACCACATCGCCAACATTGGTGCGGAAAGTTAGCACCTGAGCCCCCTCGTCTTCGCTCACAATCATCTCCACAGCCAGAAATGGCGCATCAACGACATGGATGCCGATCTTTTCCACAGGTGTGACGAGATAGGTCTTGCCGTCTTCATCGCGGCGCAGAACCGTGGAGAAAAGCCGCACCAGTGCCGGACGGCCAATAGGTGTGCCCATATAGAACCAGGTGCCATCGGCACGGATTTCCATGTCGATATCGCCGCAATAGGGCGGATTCCAGCGTTCAACCGGCGGCAAACCATCCTTGCCGGCATTCCGGTCGGCCTGGGCACGGGAAATCAACGCGGCGAGATCGGCCGGATCTGTTTTCATATCGGTCCTTGTTTTCGCCATTGTCCTGTCCAGCTATGGTTAGAGGTAACCAGATAGTCATCTGAACTGCTCTTGTCAGCCTTTCAGCGTAGAATAAGCTGTTTGCGAGCCTAATGCATGTCGCGTTCAAATGGATTCATTTGAACGATAACGCACATGCATCATTTCAAAGTGCTACAGCGACCTTTGCGCATCCCATTGGATGCGCGGCGCTGTAGAACCAGAACGCCGGAGAAACCCATGGGACGCATCGACACTGGCGCAAAGCCGATTGACGAGAAAGCGGTCATCGCTGCCGCTGAACAGGCCCTGGCCGATATTTCTGCTGTCAGGAAAGCCGTGTCAGACGTCATTTTCGGCCAGGAAAGCGTGGTCGAGCAGACCCTTCTGGCAGTTCTGTCCGGCGGCCATGCGCTGCTGGTTGGCGTCCCCGGCCTTGCCAAGACCAAGCTGGTCTCGACGCTTGGAACCGTTCTCGGCCTGAATTCAAACCGCATCCAGTTCACCCCTGATTTGATGCCCTCCGACATCATTGGCTCGGAAGTCATGGATCAGGACGAAAATGGACGCCGCTCCTTCCGCTTTGTGCCCGGTCCGGTCTTCACCCAACTGCTGATGGCCGACGAAATCAACCGCGCCTCGCCGCGCACCCAGTCGGCGCTGCTGCAGGCGATGCAGGAATATCACGTCACCGTCGCCGGCGCGCCGCATGATCTGCCGCGTCCCTTCCATGTGCTGGCGACACAGAACCCGCTTGAGCAAGAAGGCACCTATCCGCTTCCCGAAGCCCAGCTTGACCGCTTCCTGATGCAGGTTGACGTGCCTTACCCTGAAATGGCGGCTGAACGCAGAATCCTGCACGAAACCACCGGCGCGCAGGAATCCGTCGCCCGGCCTGCAATCGCCGTGGAACGGCTGGCCGCGATCCAGGCGCTGATCCGTCAGATGCCGGTGCCAGAATCGGTGGTCGACGCCATTCTCGAACTGGTCCGTGCCGCCCGCCCCGGCCATGGCAACACCAAGATCGACGAAACCGTTTCCTGGGGCCCTGGACCGCGCGCCGGTCAGGCAATGATGCTCTGCGCCCGCGCTCGTGCGCTCTATGATGGCCGGCTTGCGCCCTCGATCGACGATGTCCGCGCGCTGGCCGAGCCGATCCTGCAGCACCGAATGGCGCTGACCTTCAGCGCGCGTGCTGAAGGCATCGGCATTCGTGATGTCATCGCCGGGCTCGTCACCCCGAAAGCCGGGTGAGCTGATGGCCCCGATCGGCCAGCTGACCCAACCCACAGGCCGGCTTGATGCGCTGGCCCGCGCCCGCCAACGCGCAGCACTTCTGCCCGATTGTCTGACCGAGGCCCGGCGTGTTGCCAACACCGTGATTGCCGGCTGGCACGGCCGCCGCAAACGCGGCATCGGCGAAACCTTCTGGCAGTTCAGACCCTATGTTGATGGTGAATCTCTATCGAATATCGACTGGCGACGCTCAGCTCGCGACGACAATCTTTATGTGCGTGACCGCGAGTGGGAGGCAGCGCACACTATCTGGCTGTGGGCCGATCAGTCGCCATCCATGCTCTACAAATCCGATGTCGCGCATGTCAGCAAGGAAAGCCGTGCGCTGGTGCTAATGCTGGCGCTGGCCGAGATCCTGTCACGCTCAGGTGAACGCGTCGGCTGTCCCGGTGTAATGGAACCTGTCGCCTCCAGAAACGCCGCCGAACGGCTGGCACTGGCGCTGGCCCACGCACCGGACCAGACCACCTTGCCCGACCTCGGCAGGATCGGACGAATGAGCGATATTGTGCTGATCGGCGATTTCCTTGACGCAGACCAAACGCTCGAGACCTGCATCGGGCCTGCCGCCCGGCGCGGAATCGGAGGTCATATCATCGAGATTTCCGACCCGGCAGAGGAAAATTTCCCATATTCGGGACGAACCGAATTTCACGATCCCGAGACCGGTCAAAAGCTTGTTGCCGGACGTGCTGAAAACATTGCTGCCGACTACCGCAGAGCCTGGCATGCCCGGCGTGATAGCCTGTCGCAAGGCGTCCGGCGCATGGGCTGGAGCTTTCTCGCCCATCGCACTGACCGGCTGGCCTCGGAAGCGCTCGCCGCGACGCATGCTCATCTGTCCGGCATTCCGGCAGCCAAAAAGGCGGCATTGGTATGATCGCAGGCCTGCCCATAGCTTTCGGCGCACCGTCGATCCTGTTCGGATTGCTGGCCTTGCCGGTAATCTGGTGGCTGTTGCGGCTGACCCCGCCGCGTCCGCAGGCTGAACCCTTTGCGCCGCTGGCCATTCTCGCCCGCGTTCTCAAAACCGAGGAAACCCCGGCCCGCAGCCCCTGGTGGCTGACCGCTCTGCGGTTGTTGATTGCAGCGCTTGTAATCCTGGCTCTTGCCGAACCGGTGCTCAATCCGCGTGACCGGGCATTGTCATCGAATGGCCCGCTGGCGTTGATCATCGACAATGGATGGGCCAGCGCTCCGGACTGGCAAGTACGGACCGAGGTGGCTGAAACGCTTATCAACGAAGCCGAGGATCTGGATATTCCGGTTTCGATCGTGTTCACTGCGAACCGCCGCCATGACGCAACGCCAACCACTTTTGAACGAGCCCGTGACCAGCTGCGCGCCGCCAAGCCACAACCGCTACGGCCCGAACGCAGCACATCAGTAACCGCGCTGATCGCAGCGCTTGGCCAGACCCGGCCCGGAACCATCGCCTATATCTCTGACGGCATTGATACTGCCGACGCAGCTGATGCCTTCAGCCGCCTGTCAGGACTGGAAGCTTCCGCAATCCGCATCATTGGCGCTGATGACGCCAAGGCTCTGGCCTTGACCGGAGCAGACAATGGCGCTGAAGCACTCAACGTGACGGCGAGCCGTCTCAGCACCACTGCCACGGAGCACTACGGATTGACCGCAAGCGACAGCAAAGGCCGCGAGATTGCGTCCGGCGAAATCCGATTCGAGCCTGGTGAGACTGAGGCAACAGGCATCATCTCTGCCCCCTTCGAAATCCGCAATGACATTGCCCGGCTTGATGTGACCGGAATTGACACCGCCGGGTCGGCCCACCTGCTCGACGACAGTTTCCGCCGCCGCCGGGTGGCACTGATATCTGGAGAAGCGGCCGACATTGCCCAGCCCTTGCTCTCGCCGCTCTACTATATCAATCGCGCGCTTTCGCCCTATGCCGATCTGATCGAAGCCGACAGCGAACAGATGTCCACTTCAATCCCGAAACTGCTGGAGCAATCCCCCGCAGTGATCGTCATGTCGGACATCGGCACTCTGCCCGAAGACGTCGGCAGACTTCTTGAAGAATGGATCGAACGGGGCGGCACGTTGATCCGGTTCGCCGGTCCAAGGCTGGCCGCTGCTCCTGCCAATGATCAGCTGTTGCCTGTGCTGCTGCGCAAGGGTGAGCGCGAACTCGGTGGCGCTCTTTCCTGGATCGAACCGCAACCACTTGCGGATTACCCGGCGACGGGGACTTTTTCCGGATTGCCGACGCCGCGCGACATCACCGTGCGCCGGCAGGTCCTGGCTGAACCCTCGGCTGATCTTGCCTCACGCACCTGGGCAAGTCTTGCCGACGGCACCCCGCTTGTCACCGCCTCTGACCGCGGCGCGGGCCGGATCGTGCTGTTCCACGTAACCGCCGAGGCAAGCTGGTCCAATCTTCCGATCTCGGGTCATTTCGTCGATATGCTGCGCCGGGTGGTGCAATTGTCACGCGCGGTGTCGGGCGGCGGCGAAGCTGGATCAGGCATCCTGCCGCCCTGGCGTCTGCTCGATGCCAACGGGGCACTGCTGCCGACAAGCGGTGATGCCAAGCCGCTCGATCTGACCGCTGGCACAGTAACGCAGGCAGGCCCCGACAACCCGCCGGGACTTTATGGCGGCGAAGACGGCTTCGTTGCGCTCAATCTTTTCAGCCCCGGCGAAGCCCTGACGCCGATCAACATCCCGGAGTTCGAAGTGCCGGTCACCCGTTCTGCCATCACCGGTGACAGTGCGACCGATTTCAGACCCTGGTTGTTTGGCGCGGCATTGATCGCTCTGCTCGCTGACACGCTGATCGTTTTGCTGCTCAACGGGGCTTTCCGCCGCAAGGGTTTGAAAATGACCTCCGCTGCAGCCGCCACGATATTGATCGCGGGCCTGTCGCTGTCATTGTTTGCCGCACCGGGAACAGCCCGCGCGCAGGATGCCCAGCCCGGCGATGCCGACCTGCTCGAAAGCCTCGACCGCACCCGTCTGGCCTATGTGATCACCGGTGATGACGAAGCCGACAATATCAGCAAGCTGGGGCTCGACAGTCTGTCGCGCTATCTCTTCAGCCGGACCGCGCTGGAACCCGGCAGCGCAATTGGCGTCGATATCGAAACCGCCCCGCTGGCACTCTACCCGCTGATCTACTGGCCGATGAGCGAAGATGCCGACATGCCCTCTCCCGCAGCCATCAGCCGGATTGATGCCTATATGAAAAACGGAGGCACAGTTCTGTTTGACACCCGCGACCGGATTGTCGATCTCGGCGGCGGATCGAGTGCGTCGACGGTGAGATTGCAGCAAATTCTGGCCAATCTCGACATACCGCCGCTTGAGCCGGTTCCCGCCGATCACGTGCTGACCAAATCATTTTTCCTGCTCGACACCTTCCCGGGCCGTTATTCCGATGGCCCGCTCTGGGTCGAGGCAACACCAGACTCCGACAACCCGGCAGAGCGACCGGCGCGGACCGGTGACGGGGTCTCCGCGATCCTGATCACCGGCAACGACATGGCCGCCGCCTGGGCCGTGGACGATCAGGGCTTTCCGATGTTCTCAACCATTCCGGCCGATCCCTGGCAGCGCGAATATGCGTTCCGCGCCGGGGTCAACATCGTCATGTACATGCTGACCGGCAACTACAAAGCCGATCAGGTGCATATCCCTGCGTTGCTCGAACGGTTGGGGCAATAAGATGAGCCTGGCTTTTGATCCGTTCCTGCCTCTGCCTGTAATTCTCGCAATCGCGTCTATCGCGCTCCTGCTGGTTGGCTGGGCCATTGCCAAGCGGATGCGCGGGGCTGCGCTTCGCGCGCTGGCACTGGCGGCACTTGTGCTGGCGCTGGCCAACCCGGTCGCCAATTTCGAGGATCGTGAGCCGGTCACCAGTGTCGTCGCCATCGTGGTTGACCGCAGCCCGAGCCAGATGAGCCCGGACCGCACCGCCCGCACCGATGCCGCCTTGAAGGCGCTCACCGAACACCTTGCCCGTTATCCCGCCTTTGAAGCCCGTGTCATCGAGGCCGTGACCGATCCCGATGCGCAGTCACCATCCACCAGGCTGTTCGAGGCGCTCGCCTCCGGCATCCGCGACGTTCCGAGTTCACGGCTGGCGGGTGCCGTGATGATCACCGACGGACAGATCCATGACGTGCCGGGCTCGCTCTCGGCACTCGGACTGGACGCACCGCTTCACGGGCTGATTGTCGGAGATGAGAACGAAATCGATCGGCGGGTCGACGTCGTGCGCAGCCCCCGCTTCGGCATTGTCGGCGAAGACCAGGAAATCGTTTACCGGGTCAATGAGGACGGCGCAGCCTCTTCCGGAGCTCCGGTTGACGTCACCGTGCGAGTCAACGGCGAGAGAACCTCGACCGAAACCGTCACAACAGGCCAGGAAGCATCCTTCTATTTCAAGCTCCCGCGCGGCGGCGAGAACATCATCGAGTTCTCAGTCAATGAGCTGGATGGCGAAGTCACCACCGCCAACAACCACACGGTCACGCTGATCGAAGGCATCCGCGAAAATCTGCGCGTGCTGCTGGTCTCCGGTGCGCCACATTCCGGCGAACGAGCCTGGCGAAACCTGCTCAAATCCGACGCATCCGTTGATCTGGTGCATTTCACCATCCTGCGCCCGCCGGAAAAGCAGGACGGGACGCCGATATCCGAACTCTCGCTGATCGCCTTCCCGACGCGGGAGCTGTTTGTCGAAAAAGTCGACCAGTTCGATCTGATCATCTTCGACCGCTACCAGAACCGCGGCGTTCTGCCGGTGCTCTATTATGATTACATCGCCGGCTATGTCGAAGATGGCGGCGCGTTGCTGATTGCTGCAGGTCCGGAATTTTCCGGAATTCAGTCAATCGCCGATACCCCGTTGGCACCAGCGCTTCCGGCAGTGCCGACCGGCGAGGTGACGGATGCGGGCTATTATCCGCGATTGTCAGACAATGGCAGGCGCCACCCGGTCACGCGGACACTGCCCGGCGGATCAAGCGAACCGCCAGACTGGGGCCGCTGGTTCCGTACTGTTGGCGTGGGCGGCACCACGGGTGACGTGGTCATGCGTGGTGCGGATGATCAACCGCTTCTTGTGTTGAACCGCTATGGCGAAGGCCGGGTGGCGATGCTTCTGTCCGATCATGGCTGGCTCTGGGCGCGCGGCTTTGAAGGCGGCGGACCGCATGTTGCGCTCTACCGGCGCATTGCCCACTGGCTGATGAAGGAACCGTCACTGGAAGAAGAGGCTCTGCGCGCAATCGCCAACGGCAGAACGCTGGTGGTAGAGCGGCAGACCATGAGCGACACCACAGGTCCGGTCACCGTCACATTGCCCTCGGGTGAAACCCGTGAGGTCATCATGACCCCGGCTGATGACGGATTGTTCCGTTCAGAACTTGTCATTGATCAGCCTGGACTGGTGGAAGTCACGTCCGGAGATTTGCGCGCGCTAGCCCATGTTGGTGCTGTGGATGCACCCGAATTCCGTGCCACGGTCTCCACCACGAGCGTGATCGGCCCGATTTCCGCCGAGAGTGGTGGCCTCACAACGCGCGTCAATGCGGATGCCACCGATCTTCCGCAGATTTTGCCGACCCGCTCCGCCAACATCAATGCCGGCGAACGCATGGGCTTGCGCGCCAGCAATGAGAGCGTGCTCAGGGGCGTGCGCTCGGTGCCACTGTTTGGCGGCTTCCTCGGACTTGCTCTGATGATCCTGGCGCTCGGCGCCACGTGGTTCCGCGAGGGACGTTGACCCTCGCGGCGATTTCGGCGTGAGGGTCAACTTGCCTTGGAAAGCGCTTCCACGGATGAAAAGTAGCTCATCTGATCCTCTGCCCAGGCCTTGATGCCGTAGCGCTCCACGGTGTTGCGCAACATCTTCATCCGCTGCCGGCGTTCTTCCTCCGGCATGGCCAGCGCCTGTTCGATCGCCGTGTCCATCGACCGGTGCGAGAACGGATTAGTGATAACAGCCGAAGAGAGTTCGACCGAAGCGCCAGCGAACTCGGACAACACCAGCACACCATCACCATCAACACGGGCAGCCGCATATTCCTTGCAGACCAGGTTCATGCCATCGGCCAGTGGTGTGATCCAGCAGACGTCGGCCAGCTGATAGTACGCAATCAGGTCCTTGAACGGGATCGCGGTTGAAATCAGCGCCACCGGTTGCCATTCGAATGAACCGAATGTGCCATTGATCCGCCCTGCCACCTGTTCGATCTCGCCCTGAATTTCCTCGTACGCCGCCATGCTGCGGTTGGCGCCGACAGACACGTGCATCAACCGCACATTGCCATGCAGTTCCGGGTGCGCATGCAGCAAGCGTTCATAGCTTTCCAGCTGTTGCACACCACCCTTGGTGTAATCGGTGCGGCCGACCGACAGGATCAGCTTGCAATCGCCCAGTTCCGAACGGATTGCGACGGCAGCCTCGCGGGTTTCCTCACAGACGGCGCGTTCCTGAATATAGTCCCAGTCAATACCCACCGGCGCGCTGGAAATCTTGATCGTGCGCCCCTGATACTGAACCGATTCCGGCACCCGCCGGTCAGACAGTGCTGTGCCTTCCCAGATGAAGTCAGGATTGACGTCCTTGCGCACAACATTACCAACTTCCAGAAGGCTTTGCGCCACATGAACGAAATTGACCGCGTAACGCGGAATGTGAAAGCCGACTACGTCACAGGCCAGAAGGCTGTCGACGATCTCGCGCCGCCAAGGCAGCACATTGAACATGTCAGCGGCCGGGAATGGCGTGTGATGGAAGAATGAAATCTGCACGTCCGGGCGCAGCTTGCGCAAATATCCGGGAACCAGCCAGAGATTGTAATCATGCACCCACACCACCGCACCAGGTGCTGCTTCTGCGGCGGCGGCTTCGGCAAAGGCCCAGTTCACTTCCCGGAATGTCGGCCAATCGACGGGGTCGTAATTGTAGCGTTCCTTGAACGAATGCAGGATCGGCCAAAACGCTTCTTTTGAGGTGATATGATAGAAGCTCGACACTTGATCAGGTGTCAGTGGCAGACGGGTGACCGAATACTTTCCGTAGCTGTCTTCAATCTCGATGACCCGCTCGAAATCCGGATTTGCTGCGTCTTCGGCAAGCTTCCAGGCAACCCAGGCGCCTTTTTCAACGCGGCCGAAAAAGCCCTTCAGTGTCGGCACGATACCGTTGGGGCTCTTGTTCTCCCTGAAAACGATCTTCCCGTTTTCCTCAACCTCTTCATAGGGTTGGCGATGATAAACGATGACAAGATCGCTGGCCATTAGTCAGTATCCTTTCGGTAGGTCATGCATGTCGAAGGCACGAATTGCCTCCAGAATGCCTGCGGCGCCATGGGCTTGCGCCATGTGCAGGTGCTCAAGTTGAGCAACGCGTTCGATCAATGAAGGTTCCGAATTACCGACAGCAACAGCGGGCAATCCGCATTCCAGCATCGACAAATCATTGAGCGTATCGCCCGCGCATAAAACGCGCTCCGGCTGGATAGCCAGGTAGTCCACAAGCCGGCGCAGCGATGGACCTTTGCTGACGCCATCAGGCAGGACATCAAAATACTTGTTGTCCGAGATCAGAGGCTGAAACCCCATCTCCAGCACAACGTCCCAAGCCGAACCATCAAAGATGTCGGGATCAATATCATAGCTGACGCGATAGCGGAAATCGGTCGGTTGCAGCGTCAGGCCCGGATACCCGTCAAACTTTGCCCGCACCGTTTCACCGGCATTTCCCCAACGCGCCGCAATTTCGGTTTCGAGGTGTTCGATCGGCGCCACGCCGGTCTCCGGTGAGACCGTGGCAATTGTGGTGCCGACATCACCCACGGCATAATCCGGCCACGGCACGCCGCGTTCGCGGCAAAGCTCACCAATGAACTTGGGGTCGCGTCCAGTGACGAAGATCAGGCCGACGGTGTCGCGGTTGGCTTCGATCCAGCCGTACAAACGGCTGCGATCCTCATCGCTGCCACCCAGGAAAGTGCCATCCAGATCGGTCGCCAGCACAAATTTTCGCGTGTTCAGTCCGTTGAGGTCCGTTGCTACAGGTTTCATTGGGCTGCCTCCGCTGCCAGGGCGAAGGGCTGATCAATAAAAATCGACAAGCCCCGACGCTCCGCTTCGATCGGGCGCGACCAGAAATCTGTGAAGGTTTCCCGGACATCGGCACCCTGGTGCAAAATCCGATACACGCATTCGCATATCGGCATACTGAGTTTCATCCGCCGCGCAAGGTCCATGACCGAGACCGAATTCACTTCGCCTTCCACCACAACCACCTTGCCGTCAAAGCACTGGTCCCGCGGGATGCCCTTGCCGAGTTGAACCCCGAGCGACATGTTGCGCGACGTCTGCGAGGAACATGTCAGCGTCAAATCACCAGCGCCAGCCAGTCCTGTCACCGTCTCACGGCGACCGCCAAACACATCGGCCAGCGTCTTCATCTCGTCCATACCGCGAACGATCAGCGCTGCGCGGGTGTTTTCCGCGTAACCGGCACCGGTCATCATACCGCAAGCAATAGCGATCACATTCTTGATCGCCCCACTGACTTCAACCCCGACCAGATCATCGGAAATATAGGGGCGGAAATATTCCGATCCCAATGAGAGCGCCAGCCGTGCTGCCGGGCTTGATCCGGTATCAAGCCTGTCGGCATAGGAAAATTGAAAAGCAATCGTCGCGGCGGTCAGATGGCCAAGTGCGGTTTCCGTGGCAAAGGTCGGGCCCGACAGAGCGCCGATTTGATGACCAACAAGGATCTCGGCGGCCACTTCACTGAGTAGAAAACCCGTGCCCGCCTCGATCCCCTTGGCACAAAGAGCAATCGGGACCCCTTGGCCTAGGTGTGGGCGCATCTGCAGACAGATCTCACGCAGCGTCCGTGATGGCGTGACCAAAAGTACCGCCTCAGCGCCATCAAGCGCTTCGGCCATATCCGTGGTCGCGTGGATCCCCTCCGGCAGCGGAATACCGGGAAGGTATTTGGGATTTTCGCAGCGGGTGTTGATTGCCTCAACTGTTGCTTCGTCACGTCCCCAGATCGCCGTTTCACGGCCGGCGCGACGCGCCACGGAGGCCAGTGCGGTCCCCCAGGACCCGGCGCCGATAATGCAGACTTTGGCGTATGGAACAGGAGGAGAAGACAGTTCGTTGGCTTGTGTGCCTGGATAAATCATATACCGCTATGTAGTGCTTCCCTTGCTGCAGCGCAACCGTTTGCCCGCTGCAGCGCACCCATACACCGCCGGGAACGCACTCCAAACAGCGTATCTACGCCATTCAAAATGCCATGAAATATCGAAGCAAAATGCGTCTCTGAACGCATTCAGCGCCCGTCTATTTCAGGTTCACATGGCGGATATCGCCTTCAATCGCCATCGAATCGACGCCACCAAAACAGGCCGCCAGCAGCCGGTGCGCATCAAATGGACCGGGCATCGTCAATGCGCCGGGTTTTGTCCGCGCAAAACCAAGCGGCGCATAATAAGGTGGATCTCCAACCAGCAGCACAGCCTGACTGTCGGATTTTTCTGCCGCCGACAGCGCGATACGCACCAGCTCCCGGCCAATGCCGCGGTTCTTGTGCGATGGCCGCACCGCCAACGGTCCGAGCAGATGGCCCTGCACAGGTCCGGCCAGAATCGGCGTCATGCGGACCGAAGCAATGATTTCGCCCAGATCGCTGGCAACAAACGAAAGCCGCAGATCATGCGGTCCCTGTTCACGTACTCTTTCGGAAGAGCGCACGAAACGCCCGGGGCCGAAAGCTTCTTCGTTGATAAGTTCGATGGCCGCGTCATGAGACGCGTCCTCGGTGAGAAAGACAATATCCTGGAAGGGCATGGTGAGATTCCGGAAAAAAGCGACAAGACATGATGAACGGCCCACGCAGTGCGTGAGGAAATGATCTGTTCAGCGTCGTCGCAAAGCCTTGGCTGGCATCCGGATATCCTTCTTGTCATTCGCCCATAGCAAAGCAAATCGTTGTCGTCCAATGCAAAACGCACCGTTCACCCTCTCGGCCTTCGCTTTTTCACACCCACGCCTTATGTCTTGGGCAAAGGAGAATGCTCATGGGAATGCTGGTAGATGGCGTCTGGAACGACGTCTGGTACGATACGAAATCAACAGGCGGTCAATTCAAGCGTTCGGAATCGGCGTTTCGCAACTGGGTCACCGCCGATGGCGCGGCCGATCCATCAGGCGATGGCGGCTTTGCCGCTGAGGCCGGCCGCTATCATCTCTATGTCTCGCTCGCCTGCCCCTGGGCCCACCGGACATTGATCTTCCGCAAGCTCAAGGGGCTGGAAGACGCCATATCGGTGTCGATCGTCGATCCCTACATGGGCAAGAACGGCTGGGAATTTCATGATCGCGATGGCGGAACCCTCGATCATATCAACGGCAAGGATTTCCTCTGGCAAGTCTATGTCGCCGCGAAATCTGACTATTCGGGCAGGGTCACGGTGCCGGTGTTGTGGGACAAGAAGACCGGCACCATCGTCTCCAATGAATCAGCAGAAATCATCCGCATGCTGAACTCGGCCTTCGACGGCATCGCCCAGCCTTGCCCTGACTACTACCCGGCGGAATTGCAGGCCGAGATCGATGAGATCAACGAGATCGTCTACCACAAGGTCAACAACGGCGTTTACAAAGCAGGCTTTGCCACTACCCAGGATGCCTATCAGGAGCATGTCACCGAACTTTTCGACACGCTCGATATGCTCGACGAGCGCCTTCAGGAAAACCGCTATCTAGCCGGCGATACACTGACTGAAGCCGACTGGCGCCTGTTCACGACGCTTGTGCGCTTCGACCCGGTCTATGTCGGCCACTTCAAATGCAACGTTCGCCGCATCGCCGATTATCCCGCGCTGTCTGGTTATCTGCGTGAACTCTACCAGATGCCCGGCATTGCCGAGACCGTGAACATGGATCACATCAAGAACCATTATTACGGCAGTCACGACACCATCAATCCGACCGGCATCGTGCCAGCCGGCCCGGCGCTCGATCTGTTGGAACCGCACGGTCGTGGCGGCTTGGCGAAAGCCGCCTGAGCAGCTTCATCGGAACCTCTGTCAGGGGCAAGGCGTTGATATCTCGTATATGCAATACGATATAGAAAGTGTCCCTGACAGCAGACCAACCTTGGAGAAAAGCTATGGCCTACACAATCGACAGAGCATTCAGCGACTCGTCGTTCGATGAGATCACCGAGCGGACCCGCAAGGCCTTGGCAGATCATGGTTTCGGTGTTCTGACTGAAATCGATGTTGCGGCGACAATGAAGAAAAAGCTCGACAAGGACATGCCGTCCTATCTCATCCTCGGCGCCTGCAATCCTTCAATGGCCTATCAGGCCATCGGTATCGAACCTCAGATCGGCGCCATGCTGCCCTGCAACGTCATCATCCGCGACACCGGCAATGGCGAAGTCACCGTCAGCGCGGTTGACCCCGTCGCCTCCATGCAGGCTGTTGCCAACAAGCAGTTGACCGACGTGGCCGGCGAAGTACGCGCAATGCTCGAAAACGCGGTTCGCGACATCTGACGCTTGGCTTTCAAGACAGCTACGAGATCAGGTCTTGATCTTGTAGCCGGTCTTGAAGGTCCAGCCGATAATGCCGAGGCAGATGACCATGAATGCGGCGATCATCATCAGGCTGACCCCGATATTGATGTCGGCAGTTCCATAGAAGGCCCAGCGGAAGCCGGAGATCAGATAGACCACCGGGTTGAACAGGGTCACCGTCTGCCAGAATGGTGGTAGCATCGAAATCGAGTAGAAGCTGCCGCCGAGAAACACCAACGGCGTGATCACCAGCAGCGGAACCATCTGCAATTGCTCGAAATTCTTTGACCAGATCCCGATGATGAAGCCGAACAGGCTGAACGAGACGCATGTCAGCACCAGAAACGCCAGCATCGCGCCCCAGTGCAGGATCTCGAAATCTACGAAGAATTCGGCCGTCGCCAGGATGACCAGCCCGATCAGCGCCGATTTGGTTGCCGCAGCACCGACATAGCCCAGAACAATCTCGATGAACGACACCGGCGCGGTGTGCAGCTCATAGATCGAGCCGAGAAATTTCGGGAAGTAGATCCCGAAAGAGGCATTGGAAATGCTCTGCGTCAACACCGACAGCATGATCAGCCCGGGCACGATGAAGGCGCCATAGCTGATCCCGTCGATCTCCTGGATGCGGGAACCGATGGCCGCACCAAACACGATGAAGTACAGCGAGGTCGACAGCACCGGCGAAATCAGGCTCTGCGACAGGGTGCGGAAAAACCGCGCCATTTCGAACGAATAGATGGATCTGACTGCCTGGAAATTCATGATTTGTCCTCCACCAGGCCGACGAAGATATCTTCGAGCGAGCTTTGCCTTGTTTCCACATCACGCAAAATCAGACCCGCTTTGCTCAGATCCGCAAACAGCGATGCGATGCCGGTACGCTCGCCATTGGCCTCGTAGCTATAGACCAGTGTCTGGGTCTCGGCGTCATAATCGAGATCATAGCGGCTGAGCGCCTCGGGAATGGCTTCCAGCGGCTGCATCAGCTCGACCCGCATCTGCCGCTTGCCCATGCGCTGCATCAGCGTCGCCTTCTTTTCCACCAGCAACAGCTCACCCTTGCTGATGACCCCGACCCGGTCGGCAATCGCTTCAGCTTCCTCGATGTAATGCGTGGTCAATATAATGGTCACACCATCGGCCTTGAGCTGCCGCACGACGTCCCACATCTCCTTGCGCAACTCGACATCAACGCCGGCCGTCGGCTCATCCAGAAACAGCACCCGCGGCTCATGGCACAAAGCCTTCGCGATCAGCACCCGCCGCTTCATGCCGCCCGACAGTTCCATCGTCTTGGCGTCTTTCTTGTCCCACAGCGACAGTTTCTCGAGAATGCTCTTGAGCAGCGCCGTATCATTGCGCTTGCCGAACAGGCCGCGGGTAAAGCGCAGCGCGTCTATCACGGTCTGAAACGGCTCCAGGGCTATTTCCTGCGGCACCAGCCCGATCAATGACCGCGCCTGCCGGTAGTCGCTCACCACATCGAAACCACCCACCCTGGCGGAACCTGAACTGGCCTTGACCAGTCCGCAGATAATGGAAATCAGCGTCGTCTTGCCCGCCCCGTTGGGTCCGAGCAAGGCCAGGATCTCTCCTTCGTCAATCTCGAGATTGACGTTTTTCAGCGCCTGAAAGCCGCCATCATATCGTTTGGAAAGATTTTGAATCGAAAGAATTGGAGACATGAGTGTCTTCTCGAAATCGAAGGAGATGAACCGGCAACCAAAGCAAATGCGGGTTGGCCGGTAAGAATAAACAAAATGTGCAGTCGCTCAGAGTTAAGCGCTAACAGCCCGCGTTCAAGTGCGAAGGGCAAAAGTCGTGTCAATTCCTGTCAGCAGCGCTTGCAAAAGAGGACGCAGTTCGGACAAAATTCAGTCGTTCTCAGTGACGAGCTACTTCACCATCTCTCGCTCGCCTCTGCCTGCCCCGATAGCTCATCAAGCCGCCGCCGTGTCGCAGGCGTCGCCCCTTCCGGCAACGCATCGACAGGGAAGAACCCACTCTCGACAATTTCCCGATCCGGCTGCTTCGGCGCAGTTTGCCTGACCTTGCAGCGATAGAAAGCGACATGATCGCGGCGGCTCGTGCCACGGTTGAAATAGACCGTGACCAACTCCGCCTGTCCGACAATGTCGAGATTGCCTTCCTCGCGCAATTCCTTGACCAGTGCCTCATTCAGCGTTTCACCGCGTTCAACGCCACCGCCGGGCATGTGCCAACCGGGCACATAGGAATGGCGAACCAGAAACACCCGGCCTGCCTCATCAAAGGCTGCGGCGCGGACGCCCAGCGTCATCCCCCGCGTGAGCGCAAACCAGGTGTGGATCACCCGTGTGACCAGCCTCGCCCGCCAGTTGCGCATTTCCGGCGGCCGTGCACTCTCGCAATCCACGGCTTGCGGCGCTCTGGCAGGATCGCTATTGTTCACTTCATGTTCCGGCTTGCTCATATTTCCGATATCCATCTCGGCCCCTTGCCACGGGTAACACTGGCCGAACTCGCGTCCAAGCGGATCACCGGTTATGTGAACTGGCATCGCAATCGCCGCAAGCATCTTTTTGGCAATACGCTGGAGAACGTGCTGGCCGGCATGCGAGAGGCTGCACCCGACCATGTGGCGATCACCGGCGATCTGGTCAATTTGGCAACGCGAACGGAAATCGAGGTCGCCCGCCTCTGGCTCGAGACCCATTTCGATCCGCAAAAGACCACTTTGGTGCCGGGCAATCATGATGCCTATGTGCCCGGCGCGCTGGCCAGATCCACCGCCGCCTGGCAGCCATGGATCAAGTCCGACACGCTCGCGCCCGACGGTTTACTGTTTCCAAGCTACCGCCGCCGTGGGCCGATCGCGCTGATTGGCTGCTCCACAGCCAACGCCACTCTGCCCTTCATGGCCACCGGCGACTTCGGCCGCAAGCAGGCCCGGACTGCAGGAAGATTGCTAGATCAGGCCAGACAGGACGGTTTGTACCGGGTTGTGATGATCCACCATCCGCCGGTTCGCGGCGCCGCACCGTTTCACAAACGGATGCGCGGCATAGGCCGGTTCGCCAAGATGCTCAAGCAGCACGGCGCCGAGCTGGTGCTGCACGGCCATACCCATCTCGATACGCTGCACCATATCAAGGGCCGCGACGGAATGGTTCCGGTGGTGGGAATTGCCTCGGCAAGCCAGGGGCCCGGCGGTCGCAAACCACTCGCCGGCTTCAACCTGTTCGAGATCGACGGCGAACCGGGCAACTGGCGAACCATCCATCGCCGCATGCAACTGGGTGCAGAAGGTCCGGGTATGGTGGAAAATCAGGCTGGTGTGATCGCTCTGGAAGAGCGCCTGAGCTGATCGTCTAGCCGATCATTGCCGACAGCCGGTCCCAGAATGCCACGACAAGGGCGGCGGCACCGGCGACACAACCAAGAATGAACCAGGAAGCACCAAGCACCAGACCGGCGCCACCCGATCGCGCTGGCGCCGACGGTTCTGCAGCCTTTGCGTCCGGAAAATTGGCCGCCAGCTTTGCTGATTCGCTCTTCTGCACATCCGGTTTGGTTTCGACCGGCGCGGCGGTCACCGCGTGCGCGGCCTGTGGCATGGCGGGAGTCTGTCCGCTGGCTTCGGCCTTCACAGCCCGACCCGCAGCGCCAGCCTTCATGTCCTCGAAATCGCCGGCCAGTATACGTTCGCGCTCGATCACCCGCTCCGCGATATAACGCCCGACCGAATCGGCCGTCGCCGCCATGTCGCTGGTGTCGGACATGATCACCCGGCCAAGCCGCGTGTCACGGACAAAGCGGAACACCCGGCGGTCATGGCCCATATGCACATGCGCCACCGCATCAATCCACAGCCGTGGCTGCAATCCCGTCGAAATGCCGAAATCAAACCGGTCATCGCTCGCATCAACACCGTCAAGCACCGGCCGGATTTCCTCGGCCAGCAACTCCAGCCGGGCGCGGTCGGCATCGCGCATGTCGACCACCACATCGGTGCGGTCGGCAGTGGCGATTTTCACGTCGCGGACGATATCCGACAGGCGGCGGTCATTGGCAGGCGTCTTGGGTCGATCGGTCATGGCATTGTTCCAGCAAGGACTTGGTTAACAATTCCTTACCACAGGCCGCTCTTCATGGCGACAATGCGGCAGCACCCGATTGCGGACGTGGTAAAGGGCCGCAGGCGCTGCTTTGCTCAGGTTCCGGCCAATTTCAGGGGATCAGACTTCGCTGGTCAGCGCCGCTCCAAGCACCCGGATGATGGCGTCAGGCGATTCTTCGGGCAGCATGTGACCAAGTTCCGGCAGCACACTGAAGGCGAAGGAGGCTGGCAATGCGCTCGGTGATGGGCATGGCAGAACCTTGTCTTGCGTGCCCCAGATCACGAACACCGGCATGGCAAGGGTTGCGAGCGTACCGGCTGGCAACACTCCCTGCCCCTCGTCCGGCCCGTTCGGAAACATTGATTGATAGGTTTCATCGAGCGCCGCAAGCACGCCGGGCTTTGACCGGGCGGCGACGAAATGGTCAATCACCGCTTCCGACGTCACGAACCCCGGCGCCGACATCTCGTTGAGACATCCGCGAATCTCGGCCTCCGTCGTGGCCTTGGCGTAGCGTGCAAGCAGCCCGGCATTGATCTCCTTGGCCATGCCGCCTGGCGCCACCAGTGTCAGCGATTTGACCCTGTCCGGCGCCCGCATGGCGATCAGCGCCGACACCGCGCCGCCCATCGAGTGTCCCGCCAGATGGAAACTCTCGACGCCAGCGGCATCAAGCCCGGCCAGAATGGTCTTGGCCATCCGCCCCGCGCCACCGCGGCCCTCGGAGTTGAGCGAGCCGCCATGGCCCGGCAGATCAACGGTGATCACCCGCACTGAGCCCGGCAGTCCCGCCTTCACCGGATCCCAGGCCGAGCCATCACCGCCAAAGCCGTGCAGCAGCACCAGCGGGATGCCGTTCTCGGGACCTGAAAATTCGATGTGAAGTCCGGTCATGACGCTCTCCTTCTCATTTCAAACTGCTACAGCGTCCTTTGCGCATCCAGTTGGATGCGCGGCGCTGTAGATACGCAAAAGCAAACCGCCGCGCTTTTGTTGCGCGGCGGTCATTTCGTCTGATCTCAGCTTTTCGACGCGGCCAGCACCCGGTTGGCCGCCGACACCACCGCTTCAAGCGATGCCGCCACGATGTTTGTGTTGACGCCCGCGCCATAGAGTTTGCCAACCGGCGTTTCCATCTGCATGTAGCAGATTGCCGCCGCATTGGAGCCGTGCTGCATCGAGTGCTCGGAATAATTCGCCACTGTCAGCTCGATACCGAGATAGCTCGTCAGCGCATTGACAAAGCCGTCGATCGGCCCGGTGCCGCGGCCCTCGATGCGTTTGGTCTCGCCCTTGTCGGTGATTTCGGCCGAGACAATCCGCACGCCCTTGTTGTCCGGGTCGGTGTGGGTGTGATGGTCGACAAAGCCCAGCCGCGCGCCGGGCTGGTTGACGTAGAGATCCATGAAACTCTCATAGATCCGCTTCGGCGCAAGCTCGACGCCCTCGTCATCGGTGATCTTCTGGATTTCCTCGCGGAACTCCACCTGCAGCGCCCGCGGCAGATCAAGCCCGTAATCCTCCTTCAGGATATAGGCGATGCCGCCCTTGCCCGATTGCGAGTTGATGCGGATGATCGCCTCGTAGGAGCGGCCGACATCGTTCGGATCAATCGGCAGATAGGGCACTTCCCACTCCGGCTTGTTGGCCTTGCGGATCGCCTTGATGCCCTTGTTGATCGCATCCTGGTGCGAGCCGGAAAACGCCGTATAGACCAGTTCGCCAACATAGGGATGCCGCTCGGGGATCTTCATCTCGTTGGAATACTCAAACACATCCTTGATCCGCTCGATGTCCGAGCAATCGAGCTCCGGATCCACCCCTTGCGTGAACATGTTGAGCGCTAAGGCAACCACATCGACATTGCCGGTGCGCTCGCCATTGCCGAACAGCGTGCCCTCGACCCGGTCCGCACCCGCCATCAGGCCCAGCTCAGTCGCGGCAATGC
>Ga0163216_100858_pt1 | contig 29775 bp, 25 predicted proteins | sample SynspAceP_FD_167610 | JGI IMG/M metagenome (GOLD analysis project Ga0163216, IMG submission 167610) | Saline lake microbial communities from Ace Lake in Antarctica - Synechococcus sp. Ace-P (Illumina Assembly) | ecosystem: Environmental > Aquatic > Non-marine Saline and Alkaline > Saline ...
TCTCTATGCTTTTGCATCTCAATCGGCGGAGCACCGTTCGCTTACACGAGTTTTCAAAAAACGAGACAAGAAATAGAAGCTGGTTGCCTCAGAGTCGATTTTGGGCGTTTTAGGCCGCTTGTGAACCTACATTTCGGTCGTCGCTTATACTTGTTAGCGTCGTGACTGAGTGTTGATCCATAGAGCCTTTGCTGCGCGTTAATTGAACAATAAAATTGAATAAATACAATGGCTTGCAGGTCTTGCGAGAAAGATTCCAATTCTCAAGAATGAACAAAGTGCGCAATTGCAGTATCTTATGGAAAATGGTGCAGAAGAGGCAACGCACTATCGGCCTAAGCCTCTGAAATAATTACAAAAAATAGTTTCACAAATATAATATACCCCCAAATATACCCCCATTCACATTTTTTACGTGGAATTTTCACGGTTCCATGTTTTTGGAGAGAGTTTCTGGCGAACAAACTTATCATCAGCAAAGTAGGTTGAAAAGTTGCTTCTCTTACTATCCGTTCGTTTAAGTAGGAACGTTGTCTTGTAAAAGGTCGCGATCTCAGTCCAAAAGCTGCGAATGTGCAATCTCTACCATCATTCAGTTGATAATCGCGGTGTCTTCGAGACACTGAGGCAAGCCAGCCTCACACTGGATGATGAGAGCCGGGGTCGGAACTTTCCCCCGGACTATACGGGCGCTGACGCTAACGGCCCTGTGATTACCTCTGACGGCACGACGGCAACCATCGAGACAATGCGATGGGGCTTCCCAGCCATTCGAGACGGTGCCAAACCAATTACCAACATTCGCAACCTCGACAGCAGATGGTGGCAGAACGTCAATGGCGAGTATCTGCTGGAGCCTGAATATCGCTGTCTAGTTCCGTTCGACCGCTTTGCTGAGTGGGACAGGTCGAAAAAGGGCAATGCGTGGTTTCAGACAATAGGCGACCGACCGTCATTCTTCGCAGGCATATGGCGACCTTGGACAGGCGAGCGTCTCAAAGCTGTGGAGGGAAAGAAACGCAGGCAGAGAGAAGTCGATGACTGGCGTCTTTATGCTTTTCTGACAACAGAACCGAACGACGTTGTTGCGCCGATCCATCCTAAAGCCATGCCTGTCATCCTCACCAATCCTGCGGAGTGTGCGGAGTGGCTGGAAGGTGGCAAAGAGAGCTTACGCTTGCAACGGACTTATCCTGCCGATGCGTTAACTCTAAACGAATAACAGGATAAAATTCCTATCTCTATTGACTCCACTCCCCACATGAGAACAAAATGAGAACAAGCGGAGGGCTCCCGCTTTCGTATTTTGTAAGTGTGGAGCGTGGCGATGGCTGGGCATATTGCCTTTGATGAGTGTTCTGGACGGGCCTTTGCGCCTGCCTCGCCTAACCGTCCATCTCTTCAAGTGCTGCACTCTCTGCCTGAAGGGATGCGTAGACAGGTGCATCTAGCCGATCAATCTGCCAACCTAAAACCCAGTGACGCCCTCAGCCTATCCTCAGGACTCCCTAAGCTGCTCTGGCAGCGTGTCCATGAAGTTGTTGGACGCAGCGCCCTGCACTTCGCTCTCACAGCTTCACAGAGCGCAAGAGAGAGCACCACGGCTCATCCTGTGGTCATCATCGGGACAGGCCGGGACATCCATGCGCTACGCCCTGAAGGTTTAGGCGCATACGTTCCACCATCTTCCGTCACCTTGATCGAAGCGGCGCGACGTTCGGACATTCTTTGGACGGCAGAACAAGCCCTAGCGGCGAAGGCGCAAGCCGTTGTCCTTGTCCAGATCGACCAAGGCCCCAACCTCTCCGAGAGCCGTTCGCTTCAAATCGCAGCGGAACGCGGTGGAAGCTTGGGCATTATCCTGATTGCGCGGCAGGCCAATAGCTCAGCTTGCCAAACCCGTTGGGATTGTGAGCGCGTCTCTGACGGATGGCATTGGGCTGTTGTAAAAAACAAGACCGGACCCGTTGGTAAGTGGCGCATTCGGGCGGGGCCGGATGGGAAACTTCTAGACTCCGTTCCACTCTCCCAACTCACGCTTCTACCTTCAGAACCTACCCATGATCCAACGCCGCATTCTGCATCTGTGGTTTCCCTGCCTACCCTTGGACCGCCTTGTCCGAGCGGATGACTTACGACTTGATGGCCCCTTTGCGGTCACGCGGGAACTCAAGGGCGCACAGCGGCTCCTATCGGTAAACGCTCCGGCGGGACACGCAGGTCTAACGCCGGGTCAAAGCCTAGCTGACGCCCGCGCTATCTGCCCGAACCTGCTGACTGAGCCTGAGAACGCGGCAAGGGATGCGCTGTTGCTCGCAGCCCTCAGGCGATGGGCGGATCAATTCAGTCCTAAAGTTGAGATTGTGAAACCAGATGCGCTTGTTCTCGACGTGTCGGGCATGTCAAATGTATTTGGCGGAGAGGCTGAGCTGACGACTGCCATAGTGGAGAGCGTGGCAGACCTCCGAGTCTCAGTTCGTTGTGCTCTGGCTGACACGCCGATGGGCGCTAGGGCATGGGCGCGCTATCGACCTCGCAATCATTCGTTCGGTTCAATCTTACCCGTTGGGCAGACCTTAGACGCCTGTGACGCCCTACCCGTGGACGCACTGGAAACTGACGCAACCGAGGCGCTGCACCTGCTGGGCCTGAGAACCATCGGCGCGCTTCGCAGTAAGCCGAGTGCGGAGCTGGCGCGGCGCTTTGGCCTCCACCTCACAGATGCGCTGGACAGGCTGATCGGCAGACGCCCTGAGCCATTGCGAGCTGAAACCCCATCGCGCCCCTTTGCCACCCGCATGACACTGCCGGACCCCATTGGCTTGATTGATGATGTCCTTTCCATTCTGGAACGCATCGCCGCACCGTTGATGGATCGGCTAGACAAGGATGGGCTTGGCGCTCTCACCTTCGCTCTCACGGTCACCTGTCCCGACAATGGCGAGCAATCTGTGCAGGTTGGATTTTCGAGGCCCACACGCGAGACACGCGCGCTGATCCGGCAAATGCGGCCAAAGATCGAAACCCTATCCCTACCCTTTGGAGCCGAGCGGTTCCGGCTGGAGGCTTTAGGGGTTCAACCTATTCAGACGCGCCAAATCCATTTGGGAAGCGGTGCCGAAATAGAAGACTCAATGGAACGGCTGGTGACAGTCGTCGGTAATCGCCTCGGGTTCGACCGCATACGCCGCCCGGCTCCATCGCAGTCTCATAGGGCCGAGCTGGAATGCGCGTCTGAACAGATAGCAGACAACAAAGGCGCTGAAAAATGGCCGATACCACGGCTCTACCGACCGCTTCAAATGTTCGATCCAGAATATCTCCAGATTCTTGAACCGGGACGCCCGCCCGCTCGCTTTGAATGGCGGCGCAAAGCATACCGGACAGCGACAGTTGAAGGCCCTGAACGTGTCGCGCCGCAATGGTGGTCAGACACGCCCGGTCGTCTTTCGGATTATTTCACAGTGGAGACCGAGGAAGGCCCGAAACTCTGGCTTCGCAGGCTCCCTCACGAACACGACAATGAATGGTCTGTGGCCGGAGTGTTCGCGTAAATGCGCGTTGAACTCGATACGATGAGCAACTTCACCTTCCTGACGGGAGCGAGCCATCCGCGAGAGCTTGTGAAGCGCGCCGTCGAGCTCGGCCTATCAGCTATTGCCATTGCAGATGTGAACACGTTTGCGGGCGTGGTTCGCGGCTTCGAAGCCGCGATCCAATTGGCTGAAGAACACTCAATCCGCTTCATTGTCGCGACCCGAATAGTCACCCGCGAAGGCGTGACCCTTCTCGCCTACCCAAGAACCAAGCAGGGCTATTCAAATCTGTGCCGGTTGCTGACAAAGGGGAAGCGCGCGACCGTGAAGGGACAATGTGACCTCGGCATATCCGATGTTCTGGAATGGCGAGATGAGATTGCTTGGGTGATGCGTGATCCAGAGCTTCAGGACGCCCATGTTTCTGCCCTGTCAGACCTGCCTGATTTCCACCTTGGACTTGCGCCGCACTATGACGGTCAAGACGCAAGACGCTTTGAAGCGATCCGAGCTATATCTGAAGAACACGCTTTGCCCCTCTGTGCACTCGGCAATGTGCTTATGCACCGGGCTTCTCGCCGTCCCCTCGCTGATGTGCTGTCTTGCATCCGTGAGAGCTGCACCATCGATCAGCTTGGACGCAGAGCGCTGTTGAACTGCGAACGTCGCCTGCGGTCTCCCTTTGAACTCAAGCGGGTTTTCGCTGGCTATGAGGACGCTCTAAAAGCGGCTGACCACATTGCGGATATGGCCCGCTTTTCTCTCAAGGAACTGGCCTATCAATATCCAGACGAAGTGATGAACGGGGAAGACCCGCAAGACCGTCTTACCCGCCTGACTGAGGAAGGGCTGGCATGGCGCTACCCCGAAGGCATGAGCCTCTCCACACAAAGGCTGGTCGCCAAGGAACTCGCTCTGATCAAGTCGAAGAATTACGCCGCCTACTTCCTCACAGTTGAAGACGTTGTGCGCTTCGCACGGTCTAAGGGCATCCTCTGCCAAGGCAGGGGATCAGCGGCGAACTCCGTCGTCTGCTACGCGCTAGGTATCACGGAAGCCTCGCCAGAGACCATAACGATGGTGTTTGAACGCTTTGTCTCAGAGGCACGGGATGAGCCGCCCGACATTGATGTCGACTTTGAGCATGAGCGCCGCGAAGAGGTGATCCAATATCTATATGGGAAGTATGGCCGTCACCGCGCGGGCATCTGTTCAACCGTCATCCACTTCCGGTCCCGCTCAGCCATCCGCGAAGTCGGGAAGGTCATGGGGCTCAGTCAAGACGCCATAGCGCGCCTCTCAGGGACGATATGGGGATATTCCAGCAACGGTGTGCGGGAGACAGATGCGGACGCTCTAGGGTTCACGAAGATGGACCGTCGCTTCCGCCTAACCTTGGAGCTTGCGAATGAGATAACGGGCTTCCCGCGTCACCTTTCGCAGCATGTGGGCGGCTTTGTCATCACTCAGGATCGCTTGGACGAGATGTGTCCGGTGGAGAATGCGGCGATGGCAGACAGAACCATCATCGAATGGGATAAGGACGACATTGACGTTATTGGAATGCTCAAGATTGACGTGCTGGCCCTCGGTATGCTGACGGCCATTCGTAAGGCGTTCGGCTTGCTATCAGAATGGAAGGGCATCAGCCACACGATTGCCAATATCCCGGCTGAGGACAAAGCCACCTATGACATGATTTGTCAGGCAGACACGCTCGGCGTCTTTCAGATTGAGTCCCGCGCTCAAATGAACTTCTTACCTCGGATGCGGCCCCGGACCTTTTACGATCTGGTCGTAGAGGTCGCCATTGTCCGTCCCGGCCCAATCCAAGGGGACATGATTCATCCCTATTTGAAGCGGCGGCGCGGCGATGAACACGTCCACTACCCATCCAAGGAACTGGTTCCGGTTCTGGAGAAGACGTTGGGCGTCCCGCTATTCCAAGAGCAAGCCATGCAGATTGCTGTTGTGGCCGCTGGGTTCACACCGTCTGAAGCCGATCAGCTCAGGCGAGCGCTGGGAGCCTTTCGCTCTCCCGGCAAGATCAGCGACTTCAAAGAACGGTTCGTGTCCGGCTGTCTCTCAAAGGGGTATTCCCTAGAGTTTGCTGAGGCCGTTTTCAGGCAGCTTGAAGGCTTTTCTGGTTATGGCTTTCCTGAGAGCCACGCCGCGAGTTTTGCCCTGCTGGTCTACGCGTCTTGCTGGCTCAAATGCCACCATCCAGACGTGTTCTGCTGTGCCCTGCTGAACTCGCAGCCGATGGGCTTCTATGCCCCAGCGCAAATCGTTCAAGACGCGCGCCGCCACAATGTCGAGGTGCGTCCAATCTGCGTCGAGAACAGCTATTGGGACAATACGCTGGAGCCGGGGGCAGATGGACGCTTGGCGGTTCGGCTTGGCTTCCGGCAGATCAAAGGAATGCGGAAGGAAGACGGCGACTGGATCGCCCTTGCAAGAGCCAACGGCTATCATTCGGTCGATGCGGTTTGGAGACGAACCAACATCCCTAAGCGGGCGCTCATCAGACTAGCGGGAGCCGATGCATTCCACCTCTCAGGCCTCAATCGCCGGGAAGCGCTATGGGCCGTGAAGGGTTTAGGCGGAGACAAGCCGCTTCCGCTATTTGCGCATTGTGGCGAAGGTATTGAGGAAGGAGTCGTCAATCTGCCGCTCCTGCGTGCGTCTGAGGAAGTTTATGAAGATTACCTAGCAACTCGGCTGACACTACGTGAGCATCCTATGACGTTCCTGAGCGAACCTTTAGGGCAGACTGTTAAGTCATCCGAAATGCGCGATACTCAAGACGCTCGCAGGATTACCGTCGCAGGACTTGTTGTGACACGGCAAAGACCCGGCACGGCGACGGGCGTTGTCTTCATCACGCTTGAGGATGAAATCGGGGCCATAAATATCGTGGTCTGGAATGACATGTTCGAGAAAAACCGGGCCGCTGTGATGGCGGGACGGCTCTTACGCATTCATGGCAAGCTTCAACGCGAAGGTATTGTCCATCATGTGATTGCTGAGCGGATAGAGGACATGTCGCATCTTTTGGACACGCTTGGTTATCAGGGGACGCGGGACGCGATTGAGCCAACGGCGGGCAATGCTGATGAAGCCAAGCGTCCTGTGCCTGCAAAGGAGTCGTCGCGACAAGGCGGCTCCAAACGTCATGCGCTCGCCAATCCAAAGGCTGAGACGCGAACGGAGCGCGATGCGCGGAAAGCAGCGGGAGAACCGAAGACTGTGAGCGCCTATTATGCCGCAGGGGGCGCGCGTCATCCGAGGGACCAAGCAAAGGCGTTATTTCCGAGTAGGGACTTTCATTAAACCGCCCGAAGCTCAAATATTTTCTATTCAGCTGAATTCGAGATTTACGGCGATCGCCTCACCCTCAATACAAATGCGCTTGAAAGCCGATATAGCTATCAATCGCCTTATTAATCCCGCCCAGCGCATTCGCGCCCTCAACGGGGGAGCCGAACCGGATGGTCAGGTAGTCGGACAGCTTATCCCGGTCGAGGTCTTCGACGCCTGTTTCAACATATTGGCCGAGCACGAAGTTTAAGAACTCTGCCAGCTTGGTGTCATAGGTTGAGCTCACCACGGCCCGCCCGATCTTGGCGCGGTCTTCGCGCGTGATTGGCGTTGTCGCATAGGCGATGTAGGCCAGCACATCGAATAGGTCGCTGTTCTCCGCATCAATACAGTCTTGGATTTGCGAGAGGACCAATCCGTCATAGCCGCGATCACTGAGCCCTTCGAGAAGCGCTTTGCGCGTATCGGGATTACTCCAAAGCTGGGTCAGCTCGTCTTCGTCTTTGAACAGTTCCGGCAATTCGCCAAACATGCGCTTGATGAAATCTTGCGCGCTGATCGGTTTGCCGTCAGGCCCCCAAAATGTCGTCGCGCTCATATTGACGATCTGACCATTGCCGAGTTCGATTTCGATCATCTCAGGCTTTGGCGCATCCGGTTCGGGATCGCCCCACGGCTCTTGGCCGGGGTCCGAGACTTCCCCGCCAACATCGTCATCATCGCACTTTGCCCCTTTTGGGCGCGGGTCAGTGATGACATCAACCGGGTCTCCATCCCATGACGGATCTTCGAAATTTAAATGCGCCTTCACGAAGTCATAAATGGTGAAATAGTCTTTGCCGTCATAGGTCCGCGTTCCGCGCCCGATGATCTGTTTAAACTCGATCATGCTGTTCACGGGCCGCATCAGGACGATGTTGCGCACGTTCTTGGCGTCCACACCCGTGGAGAGTTTTTGCGAGGTCGTGAGGATGGTTGGGATCGTGCGGCTGTTGCGCTGAAATTGCTCTAACTGCCGCTCGCCTTCCTTGCCGTCATTGGCGGTGACGCGGACGCAATAGTCCGGGTCTGGGTGCTGAACCTCTTGATTGATCAGGTCACGGATCAACGCCGCGTGCGCCTGCGTCGCGCAAAACACGATGGTCTTTTGATTGTGGTTGATCTCGGCCAGCAGTGTCCGAACGCGGTGGAGCTCCCGCTTTCGCATTTTGATCACACGGTTGAAATCACGCTCCGCAAATTGCGTCCCGTCCGCGACTTCACCTTTGACGACTTTGTCCTCGCCTTCAAACGTGTAGCTGTCGATGGTCGAGATATATTGGCGAACGCGGAACGGCGTCAGGTAGCCATCATCAATCCCTTCGCGCAGGGAATATTCATACACGGGCTTGCCGAAATAATCATACGTGTCGGCATTATCGGTGCGCTTCGGTGTGGCCGTTAGGCCAATTTGCACGGCTGGCGCAAAGTGATTGAGAATGTCCCTCCACGAACTCTCCGAATTGGCCCCGCCGCGATGACATTCATCAATGATAATGAGGTCAAAGAAATCGGGATCATATTGCAGGTAAGTCTCTTCGCCTTTTTCGCCCGTCGTAAACGTCTGGAAAATGGTAAAGAAGATCGACGCGTTTTTCGGAATGCCCGATTTACGGATCGTGTCAGGATCAATCCGTTTGCACACGCCATCATCAAACATGCTGAACGCGTTGAGCGCCTGATTGGCGAGGATATTGCGGTCTGCGAGGAACAGGATGCGCGGGCGGCGATTGGGCTTCCCAGAGAGGCTCCAGCGCGCCTGAAACAGTTTCCAGCACAGCTGCACCGCAATGCCCGTCTTGCCCGTGCCCGTGGCGAGGGTGAGCAGGATGCGATCTTTGCCGTGGCCAATGGCTTCCAGCGCCGCCGTGATGGCGTTATGTTGATAATAGCGCGGCTCCCACTTGCCGCCGCCCGTCTCAAACGGGATCGCGCCAAAGCGATTTCGCCACACATTCTCCTCGCCAAACGTCCGGTTCCAGAGGTCGGCAGGCGTGGGTGGACCCTCGACATCACGCTCAACGCCCATGACCATATCCACTTCGTACCACGTCCGGCCATTGGTGGCGTAGGCGAAGCGCGTCTGTAGACGGCGGGCATATTCCTTAGCTTGGGCGACACCCTCGGCGGTCACGATGCCCGCGCGTTTGGCCTCCATCGCCGCGAGCTTTTGCCCGCGATAGATCAATACATAATCGGATGACATCGGCGTCGCGCGGCGTCCGCCGGCAAGGATGCGGCCCGGCGCAATGACTTCGCGGCGCACCCGCGTGTCATCGATAATGCCCCAGCCAGACGCGGCGAGCGCAGGGTCGATCCGCTCCGCCCGCGTATCGGCCTCTGTCTCGCTCGCAATGGCCGATAGGTCATCCATAGATAATCGCTACGCTAGGTCAGCTCACCCGCAAAGGCTTTTTGCAAAAGCGATTGCCGGAGGTCGTCGAGGTCAGTGAGTTTTGATTGGTAGTTTTTCTCCAAAGTTGCGCAGGTCTTTGCGAGACTAGCAAGCCGCGTCGAAATTTCGATTTGTTTGCTTAGATTGGCGCTGGGAACTTGAAGTTCTTTTGATTGCGGAACTCGAATATGTTTTACGGTTGCCCCAGAGCCCAGCGTTAAAAATTGGTCCTTCAATCTCAAAGATTGGAATGCGAATAAAAGATACATGGGATAGAGCTTTGCAATGTCGGCCCTGTAAGACACAATCCTTTGTCCCAAAAATATCTTGGCATCTGTTTCAACAATGCAAGCTTCTCCGACTGGAGCTTCACGAGTTAACAGCACATCTCCAACGCTAGGAACTTGCCGCCTAGTCCAAGTCTTGTAGGTCTCTTCTGTTACGTACTTCACATTGTGCAAATCTAACTTTCCAAATCGAATGTTGGAAGTTCGGATCATCAGATATTCTGTTTCATATTCTGTTTTGGGAGCGGTGCGATTCACGCAATCGACAATCATGCTACATAGTTTTGCGACAGAGACACTGCCTGATATTCGATGGGTTTCTTCGAACGCAATATTGATCGCACTTTGAAGTAAATCCCGCGCGTTCTGGAGGTTCGCCTCCACATGAGCGCGGGCCCGGTCGAGACCCTCAAACGCAGCATCCAAAACTGCCACAATCCGCATTTGCTCTTCGAGGGGTGGGAGGGGAATAGGGAACGACTTTAATGCTCCAGCAGATAATTCCTTAAAGGTGGTCCCTGTTCCTAACTCGTTCAATTCCCGCACATTGGCTTGCAGGTAATAGAAAAGAAACTTTGTAATCAGGCTCTGGTTTGGAGTGAGACCACGACACCCTTGGTTGAAGGCCATTGGCACGGTGTTGATGGCGAGGTGTCCGATAGGGGCTCGCGTCGACATAATTACAGAATTAGCATCCACCAACTTCGCGGAGCATTTCGACAGGCCTAGTTCAGAAATTTTACGCGGTGTTTGATCGATATAATCACCATCCATTTTACCCATATCTTTGGGCGTGAGCCACTCAATGTCATCCCCCCAAAATTCTTTGACCTTCGACTTTGGTGTTCCACCATTCCGAATAAGAGCGACTTTATCTAACGTTTCAATCGACCACCCCGCTTTCACAGCATACCCCGAATATCAGCCAAAATGTTCGCCGTTGCCTCATCCCGCGCCAGCATATCTGCAATGATGACTTCCGGTTCCCGCAACGGTTCTTCCTCCGGCTCATTCGGGTTTTTGACCGACAGGTCGTAGGTTCCCGTGTCGAGGTCGGACGCTTTGATCGTCCATGATTTATCGCTATCGGCCAGCGTCTTTTGCAGCGTTACGAACTCGGCCAAGTCCGCATCATTCAGCGGATTAGTCTTGCCCATATTACGACCGGGGTCGAGTTGGTAGAACCAGATGTTTTGCGTCTTCCGGCCCTTTTCAAAGAAGAGCACGACCGTTTTCACGCCCGCGCCCAGAAACGTCCCGCCGGGGCAATCCAGTACCGTGTGCAGCGCACATTCATCCAGTAGGAGTTTGCGCAAGGCAACGCTGGCATTGTCGGTGTTGGACAGGAACGTATTCTTAATCACAATCGCCGCGCGTCCTCCTGCGCGAAGGCTTTCAATGAAATGCTGCATGAACAGATAGGCGCTTTCCGAGGATTTGATCGGGAAGTTCTGTTGCAGCTGTTTGTTCTTATTCGTGCCGAACGGCGGATTGGCGAGGATGATGTCGTAGCGGTCTTTGTCCTCAATATCCGCCATGCGCTCGGACAGCGTATCCATGCGCAGATAGTTGGGCGCGGCGATCCCGTGCAGGATCATATTCATCAGGCCGATCACATAGGCGAGCGGCGCTTGTTCTTTGCCGTAAAAGGTCTCGTCTTGCAGTGTGCGGAGTTCGCTCGGCGTTTTGACCGTCGGGGCAAGGTGCTCATAGGCTTCGCACAGAAAGCCCGCCGATCCCGCCGCGCCGTCATAAATCGTCTCGCCCAGTTTCGGGTCGATCACTTGGATCATCGCGCGGATGAGCGGGCGCGGCGTATAATATTGCCCGCCATTGCGCCCGCCATTGCCCATATTTTTGATGCGGGTTTCATACAGGTCGGACAGTTCGTGTTTTTGCTCTTGGCTGCCGAATTTGAGCGCATCGATCCGGTCGAGCGCCTCTTGCAACATATAACCATTCTGGAATTTGTTGCGGACTTCGCCAAAAATCTCGCCAATCTTATATTCAATCGATTGATAGCCCGCCGTCGTCTGTTTGAATGCGCGGAGGTATGGCATCAGCTCCGTATTGACGAACTCGATCAGGTCCGATCCGACTTTATCGTCATCCTTGGACCATGTGGCCCAGCGGTAGGGTGCATCGAAGATATATTCGTAGGGCTTGCCGGAAATCTTTGCGTCAACCGCGCGGCTTTCTTCCAGATCATCCAGATATTTCAGGAACAGCATCCAAGACGACTGCTCGACATAATCGAGCTCAGTATTGCACCCCGGCTCCTGCAACATGATGTCATCAAGATTTTTGAAAGTCTGTTCGAACACGCAAGTCTCCTTAGACCGCGGTGCTAGAAAGTGTGGCGTGAGATGTCTACGGTTTTGAAGGGACGGCGCTTAAGTCTATCGGCGCGAGGCCGTACTAGAAAACTGGATTCAGGTCTGATGTGCGGTTTGGCGGCGGTGTCCTGAAAGGAAGGGTGGAGGGATTGACCCGCCCCCTCTCGTTCTAAAAGGTTCGATATATTTGTTGGTCTTTATGGGGCCGTCTTTCCTCTCGCATCAGCCTGCATCGCGGCCATCAGCTCCCCCTGCCGTTCAACACTGACTGGCACATAAGAACTGATCGTAGTTGCTAAATCGTCATGCCCAAAGTTCATGGACCACGCCTTCATCTGCTCCGTTGTCTTGCAGAACCGCTTCATCAAGTCCCCATGCGTTTTACGAAAGTTGTGAGGGGAATAGGCGGGCATTTGTACATTGGCGAAAGCAGTTTTGACGACGCCGTAGAGCTTTGACGTGCTGGCATAGGGCTCGCGTGACAGGCCCAAGTTCTGGAAACCCTTGCCTTTGAGAACGCCTATGCGCGGTTTTGGGAATAGAGGGTCTTCGGGGCCAAACAGTTCCACGTCGGTCAGATAAGCCATCCATCCTTTGAAGTGCGCGCTGTAAACCGGATCAACGGGATAAAACCATGTGTTGATCGTCTTCGCGGCTTTCGTTTCGACCTCGCGTGCGTCCATGAAAACCCGTCCATCACTCATGTTGATATGTTTGACGCGAAGAGTCGTCACGGCCTTTAAACGACCGCCTGTGAGCACAAAGAACGCGAAGGCGGCCTTGTCCCGTTTTTGATCGACTGTGCGCTCTGGCATCGCCTCAAAGGCATGTTGGCATTGTTTCAGGCTCGGATATTGAACCGGACGGTGGGTATGCGCGATCCGCGCATCTTTCAGCGTGTTGTTGAAATACTCTGCATCGGCATAGCTGATCCGTGATTTGTAACCCGATTGTCCCGCCAGCCACAGGATGAAGGCTTTCACGGCGCGCAATGTCGAGTCGATGGTGGCGTGGCTTAATGGTTTGTTCGTGCGCGGGTTCTTGGCCTTGCGTAGATCAGATTTGAACCGAACGGCATCTTCAATGTGGAACATCTTGAAGCTTTTCCATTTCGTGCTCTGTTCATATTTTCGTAGGGCCAACGCGATCTTATTGACGGTCTTATCGTCCCGTCCCTTCGCCTCGCGCATATAGGCAAAATATTGTCGCTTAATCCGCTCATTCTGTTCGTTCATTTTAGGCATCATAAGCTCCTGTTCGGAAGTGATCATTTAGGTACAGCGTCAAGGGTTCCATTAGGCTCGCGGTGGGGTGCCTTCGGCGATGTCGAGCTTGGCCCGATACTGTTCTAATTTTACTGCGCTGATGAAGAGGCTTACAGGCCGCTCACATGAGCCGCACAAGGCGGACAGACGGGGTCGGAGGTTACTCTCAAGGTAGTCCGCCATGTATCCAAATGGCGTGCCAATTTCGCCGCACGATAAGCAGCGGAACTCGCCTGCCTTCAGCGTCCGCCGTGAACGATTGCGCTTGGTCTCGATGAACGCGATATAGTCTTCGCCATAGATCAGGAATGGCTTTTGCGACGTCATCGCGGGCAAGCCTTCGGACTTGATATATCGTCTGATGGTTTGCGGGCTTGTGCCGCATATGTCGTGAATTTCGCGGATCGAATAGCTTCGGTTCTTCGATATCCCGGCTGTGCTATAACGCTTAGCCATGATCCGGCGTCTCATAGAGCGCACGGATATCGTCGACACGCCAGACCGTTGTGCGTGGCCCTAGTTTTTGCGGGGTCGGAAAGCGTCCATCCTTTACGCCTTGCCACCACGTCGATTTAGAGACCGGGATGGGGCCTTTCGGGGCTAGGATTTGGGACAGGCGGACGAGGCCAGTTTGAGGGAATGCGGGATTGTCCATTGCGATGGCTCCAAGGCGGTTAACGTTGGATGCAATCTGTTCCGGTGTAGTAGAGGTTTGGGGAAGTTCCCGAAAATTAGCGGGAAGTTCCTAACGTTCGACTGTTTTTATTGGTTTTTTTCTTTGATTTCCTGCACGGCAAGCGCTGCATCGTCCATGTGTTTGCGGATTGTCTTAGGCGACATGCTGAGTCCAGCGTCGAGAATCGCTGTTTCGATTTTGCTTTGTGCTGCAGTAGAGCCGGGTTCAAAGGAGTAGGGCTTCATCGCGGCCATCGCGTGAATAATAGTGTAAAGGGATGCTAATGTCTTTGGGTTCGCTGTATCGATATCATCATCTTTGGAGTTGCCTTTAACGATGCTCGCCTCTTGTGTGCCAGCGGAATTGTATCGGCGCACGGCGGACAGAAGCCCGTTCGGAAGGGTGTAATCCATCCGCGAAAACCAATCGAAAATTTCCAGTGAACTGGCCTGTTGGTGTCGGAAAATCTCATGACTGCGTCCGAAGACGTCTGATCGTCCTAAGGCCTCATCTCGTTCGAGAAACGCTTCGATCAGAGGGAAAAACTCTACGTTTTGTGTGAAGGTTCCGTTGTCTCTTCGACGAAAGATCAAGCTCTCGAACGTGGATTTCAGATCGTCCCGGAGTAGAAATCCAAGAGAGAGAAGCACGGCTTCGACTCGTGTCATTTTTTGGCGGCGTGCCCATGATTTGATGTCGCTATCTGAAAGGCCCAGCGGAAGTGTTCGTTTCGACACGGCTTTATCGGTTATGAGAGTCGCGGCAGCACTATCAAATTTAAGATCAATGGAATTTTCATCCAACGCCTGAATAAGCTTCAGGTGCAGATCAACCAAAAATAGGTCTGCATCAGGAACGTCAGATCTATGGTCTCGTCCACTTACACGGCGAACAGACTTAATCTTAGTCGCTTCTTTCAAGTCACCTACCTGCCAACCCGTCGCTCTAAAGATCGTCTGTTGATGGTTTACAATGAAGAATAGAAGTCTGAAACGATTCCCAGTTAGCATTTACCATAGGTGCCGGAAGTCTATCGCGCGTGCAATATCCCTACCTTAATTGACGTGTCGCCAACTCCCCCGCCCACCATTCCGCCATCTTCACCCGTTCTTCCCAATACTGGCTTCGGTTATAAGCACGCCGCACGGCGTTGCTGTCTTGACGAGCGCAATAGGCTTCAATCGCATCGGGGTTCCAGAGTCCGCTCTCATTGGCGAAAGTCGAAAATGTAGAGCGGAAACCGTGGGCCGTCACTTCTTCTGGCCCGAACCCCATGCGCCGCAAAGCCTGATTCAGTGTGTTCTCGCTCATTGCTTTCTTTGAAGACATGAGTGACGGGAACAGCAATTCGCCCCATCCGGTGAGTTCGCGTAGTTCTTCCAAGTGGGCTATGGCCACATCAGACAGCGGAACGTTGTGTTCGCGGCGCATCTTCATACGACTGGCCGGGACCGTCCAAACTTTGTTTTCAAGGTCAAATTCGGCCCAACGCGCCAGCCGTAATTCACCGGGACGGCACGCAAACAGCATCAAAAGCCATAAACCAATCCGGGTTTCCGGTCGTCCCCCATATTCGTTCAGAGCCGCCAGATAGCGGGCTAGTGTGTCCTTGTCTGTAATTGCGGCTCGATGTGTCACGGTCGGTTGGATCAGCGCGTCTTTCAGAGCGAAGGTCGGGTCGGTTTTCGCAACACCGCTCGCAACGGCATAACGAAACACGGCGCTGATTGTGGAGCGAAGGCGGCGAACCGTTTCGTAATGCCCCAGCGCTTCGCGCTTCTTCAATGTTGCTAAGACAGTTTGGGCCGTTATGTCGTTGATCGGCATATCGCCCAGATCATCCATCGCCAGCCGCAAAAGCCATTCTTTCTTCTGGATCGTCGCGTCTGACTTTCCCTCTTTCAACTGTTTGGCCAGAAACTGTTCGGCAAACTTCGCGAAGGTATGTTCTGAAACCTTCTTCTTTTTGACTTTGGCCTTTTGCTTGGCTTGCGCGGGGTCGCAACCTTCAGCGATTTGCATTCTGGCTTCATCACGTAAGAACCGCGCACGTTTCAGAGAAACAGCCGGATGTTTCCCGAACGATAAGCTCTTCTCTTTGCCGTCCACGCGAAACTTGAACTTCCAGAGTTTTGATCCGTTCGGCGTCACCAAAACGAACAGGCTGTCATAATCTGAAACCTTGTAAGGCTTGGCCTTCGGTTTCAGCGACTTCACCTTTGCCTCAGTTAGCGCCATTCTACCCCCACATTAAACCCCCAGCGCAATGGGGGTTCAAAATCATGCCCCCAAAATAAACCCCCAATGAGGACGGATTTAGGCAATCCATATCGGAGCGCGTTGGACAACGTCTAACAAAAAACCCTACTGATAGCTAGGATTATCGGACGTATTTGGATTTTATCGGAAACGCCAATGGTGCCCAGAAGAGGCAAGGTACACCCTTCTTAAAGGTATATATATCAATTACTTGTGATAATTTCAAACGAATTTTGTATCACACAAAACCTCCGGATTGTGGCACAAGTTCCAAGTCCATTTTATACGAGTTTGCGTATAGTGTTGACTTATACGCAAACTCGTATATATGAAGATTATACGCGAATGCGAATGAACCAAAGCTATGTATGATTTAATCCGCAGTCCCCGTATGGCGGGGCATGTCGTCCGCAAGGCTCGCAAGGCCCGAGGCTGGTCGCAAGACCAGCTCGCCAAACGGATGAACGTGCGCCAGGCGACCATATCCAAGCTCGAGACAGGGAGTCCCAATACCCGAATGGAGGTCTTTTTCGATGCGCTAACAGCGTTGGAGCTGGAACTCACGGCAGGACCGCGCGTGACTGAATCCGAGATCGACTTTGGTGACCTCTACTAATGGCACGCCGTCTATGCGTTTACCTCAATGGGCGGAAGGTCGGCAATCTTGATAAGCAATCGAGTGGTGCGATTAGCTTCACTTACGATGCCGAATGGCTGGACTGGCGTGGCCGCGTGCCGGTTTCTATCTCTTTGCCGCTTCGTCCAGACCCCTACCGAGGGGATCCGGTGGTCAACGTATTCGAGAACCTTCTCCCCGACACACCGCGGATCCGCCGCAATGTCGCAGAACGGCTCGGCGCAGACGGGACCGATGCATTTTCGTTACTCGACGTGGTTGGACGGGACTGCGTTGGAGCGCTCCAGTTCCTCAGGGAGGGCGATGAGTCAGGCGATGAGGGACACGTCGAAGGCGACCCTTTAGAAGAGGCCGAGATTGCGAAAACCCTCCGACAATTGCGCATCAATCCTCTCGGTTTGGATCCGGAGGGAAATTTCCGTCTGTCCATTGCCGGGGCGCAGGATAAGACGGCACTTCTCAAGTTTGAGGGGCGCTGGCTTCGACCTATCGGGTCCACGCCAACAACCCACATCCTAAAGCCTGCCATGGGCATGCTCCATAACGAGATGGACATGACCGAGAGTGTCCAGAACGAATTCGTCTGTTTGAATCTCTGTAAAGCCTTAGGGCTTGACGTTGCGGAAGCCGAGATTGCCCGCTTTGAGGATCAGCTCGTTTTAAGCGTGACCCGGTTCGACCGCCTTTGGACTGACGATGGTCGATTGCTGCGGTTGCCGCAGGAAGATTTCTGTCAGGCTTTGTCAGAGCCTTCCACCCGGAAGTATCAGTCAGAGGGCGGCCCAGGAATGGACTCTATCTTGGAGCGTTTGGGCGAGAGCAACCGTCCCGTCGAGGACCGGCTCACCTTTGTACACGCGCAGATGATCTTTTGGCTAATTGGTGCCACAGACGGTCACGCAAAGAACTTCTCGATTCAGCACACGCCGGGCGGCGGGTTTGTGCTTGCACCGATTTACGATGTTCTTTCAGCTCAGCCTGTCGTCGATGCAGGGCGGTTAAGGCACAACCGCTACAAGCTTGCGATGTCAGCGGGCGATAACAACCGATACCTAATCGAAAAACTGGCTGCTCGCCATTTTGACCAGACGGCGGATGCAGCTGGTCTGCCCAAGGGATCGGTTGAAGTCTTGTGCGAGGATTTAGGCTCCCGGATCGAGACGTCTATCGAAGCGTTATACCGATTAATTGACGGTACTATCACAGAACCTCTGATCGAGAGTTTGACTGAAGGACTACGAAACCGGGCGGAGCTTCTAAGGATTTTTTGAGCGCCCTTTTCTACAAAGTAGCGTTATATAATTCCCAGAATGTCTGACGTCAGCCCGCGCATGGTGCATTAACTGCGCGAGAGCGAATTTGTGTTGGGTGGTAAAGAAGGCATAGGCTGTGATTTGGATTATTCTTCATTGTATCGCTGTCGTCTTAACGCTGACTCGTATTCTGGCACGAGACGATATGGTGGCAACGACGCGTCTCGCGTGGTTTTTGATTACTATGATTTTACCCCTCGTCGGAGCCGGTTTCTATTTTCTTTTCGGGGAAGCTAACCTTGGGACACGCGCCAATCAGCGGGCCAAGGCGATCGCCCGCCGCGTAGAAGCTGCCGACCGATCTGTGTCGCAAGTCGACACAACATCAGCTATTCGCCTCAATCCGCATTATCTCCCGGCCTTTGAGTATGCCTGTTCGATCAATGGATTTGAGGTGCAGTACGGGAATACGGTCGCGGTGATGTTATCTGCCGAGGGTGCCCGGGCGCAGCTGATTAAAGACATCGATTCTGCAAAAGTCTCCGTCAATGTCCTCTACTACATCTGGTTAGAAGACGTGACGGGAACAAATGTTGCAAACGCGCTCATGAGAGCGGCACAACGTGGCGTTATTTGTAGGGCCATGGCTGACGGGCTCGGATCACGATCAATGGTAAAATCCGCCCTATGGAAAGCGATGGGGGATGCGGGGGTCAAAACCGTGGTTGCTTTATCATTCCGGCACGTTTTGAGAGTTCTCCTTCTCAGCCGACTAGACTTGCGCAATCACAGAAAGATCACGGTCATTGATGACCGCATTACATATTGTGGATCGCAAAACTGCGCAGACCCAGAGTTTCGAAAGAAGGCGAAATATGCTCCTTGGGTAGATATCATGGTGCGTTTCGTCGGTCCGATTGCCGCGCAGAACCTGCTGTTATTTGCCAGCGACTGGGTTCTTCACACGGGTGAAGATCTTGAGCAATTCGTCGCTAAAATTGATGGGTTGAACTCAGGTGTGCCAGCCGTCGTCTGGGGCGATGGGCCAACAAGTCGACGGGGTGTAACACAACAGTTGTTTAGCACGCTCATCAGCCAGGCACGCGAGACGCTCACGATCTCGACTCCCTATTTTGTGCCAAGTGAAGTCGTCCTGGAGGCATTGGTGGCGTGCGCCTATCGCGGTGTTGACGTCACGCTTATATTTCCGGCGCGAAACGATAGCCTGATTGTCGCGGCTGCCAGTCGGAGTCACTATAGCGAAATGCTGAGAGCCGGTATCAAGGTGTTCGAGTTTCGGGGGGGATTGCTCCATTCGAAAACGTTGACAATTGACGGTATCATCGGGCTTGTCGGATCTTCGAATTTGGACCTGCGAAGCTTCGACTTGAATTATGAAAACAACATCCTGTTTCAGGATGAGGCTTTGACGAAAGCGATTACGACGCGTCAGCAGGACTACATTAACGCATCAACACCTGTTGTGATGGGAGACGTTGCCCAGTGGCCTCTCTATAGACGCATTTGGAACAATGTTGTTGCAACAGTTGGCCCTATTCTTTGACGGGGACATCAATGACATGTCAGATGGTGCCACACTTCTCTTTCGCCATCACAAATCAATATTCCCCAATTAGCAAATAATGTGACCGAGGACAATTTTTTGCGAAGAATTGGATCAGAGTGGATACCATGAACGCGTTAGAAATCTGAGAGCCAATGATCTGGCTTGTATCACTGCTAGGAAGCGCGGTTATCCTTGTTGCGGTAATAGCGAGTTGGAGAGCGCTTGATGCGCGTACCGACCGTGCGGCTCGGAACCGACTTATTCAAACGGAAGCGGGTGGCGGCAGAGCCTATACGCCCGCATTAGTGGCTGGTCTCCCTGAGCCCGCCCGCCGCTATTTCAATTACACGATACAGGCTGGCACGATGCTTCGGACAGTTGCCGAGATTGACATGACCGGGGAACTTGGACTCGGCTCTCAAGATGATCCGAAGTACAGGTCAATGCAAGCGAGTCAGATTCTAGCGCCCCCACATGGCCTCGTGTGGAACGTAAAAACGGGCAGAATTAGCGGATCCGATGGGGCGACGCCAGAACGCTCATGGACACGGTTTTGGCTATTCGGGTTTGCGCCAGTTGTCAGAGCGCGTGGCCAAGACCACCGCCGGGCTGCCTTTGGTCGTGTTGTCATTGAGGGCGCAGTTTGGGCACCCGCCAGCCTGCTTCCCGGAGAGCATGTGCATTGGGAACCGTTGGGTCAAAATAGCGCGCGCGTCATCGTCGATTTTAATGGTCTTGAACAAGCGGTCGACATCTTTGTCGGCAACGAAGGGGCCCTCACCAAAGTTGTCATCCAGCGTTGGACTAACGCAAATCCTGAAAAAATGTTTCGCGAGCAACCATTCGGTGGATATGTCTCTGGGTTTAAAAACTTTAGCGGTTACAGGTTGGCAACGAGAATTGAGGTTGGAAATCATTTTGGCACGCCTGATTATTTCCCGTTCTATAGTGCGAATATATCTGATATCCGCTTCCCGGGCGGGCAGGGGGCGTGAACATCATTGATGTCATAACCATCGGGCTGCAGATCATTCTGCCCATAATATTGATCAGCTGGTTGGCCTTTGCACCACTTGGCAGCAGGTTAGGGTTTGCTCTGCAAACGATTGCGACAGGGCTGGTTTTGATTTTCCTTTTGCTGGCTGGCCTATGGATGGTGCCGCCGTGGTGGGTACCGTATCTCTATATTTTATCGTGGGTTATAGTTATTATATGGCGCGGTACTGGCCTGACGCGTAATACTGACTGGCGTCCGAAAAGCCTTAACGGCTGGGCGGGCAGTATTTTATTCTTAGCTATCTGTATCTTTTCAGTCCTCCCGGTCTTTCAGGCTATCGAAGGGCGTCAGCTGCCCGATGAATATGCTGCGATTGATATTGCTTTCCCCATGGGGCCGGGCACGTATCTTGTGGTTAACGGCGGGTCCAATATAACGCTCAACGCGCATCTATTCACGATCGACCCTCAAACAGAGCGGCAAGCAGCCTATCGGGGCCAGAGCTACGGGGTTGATATCATCAAGCTTAATGACTGGGGTTTTCGAGCCTCAGGCTGGCGGCCAAGCGACCCGTCCGGCTATGCTATTTTTGGTCGAACAATCTATGCGCCGTGCGCGGGTAAGGTGGTCGACACGCTCAATAACAAGCCGGATATGGTCGTTCCAACAGCTGATACATCGCAGCTAGAAGGCAACCACGTCCTGATCGAATGTGAAGACTATGAAGTTCTGCTCGCGCACTTAAAACAGAAAAGTGTGAAGGTTTCCGTTGGAGACCATGTGATAACTGGACAGCCTGTCGGCGACGCGGGTAATTCGGGAAATACGAATGAGCCACATTTACATGTTCATGTTCAGCGTCGGTCTGCATCGGGCGCGCCGCTGTCCGGGGACCCGCTCTTCTTAACTTTTAATGGCAAGTTTCCAGTTCGGAATGATCGATTGGTGATTGGCGACCTTCCTACAGAGTAGGCTCTTCCGTTTCTGAAATTCAGTAGGAGTCCCATCATCCGTTCAGTGGACTTTTGTCCGCAATGACGGTGCACTTAAAATTCGACTCAGAACACTTCGAGTATGAATTTGATATCAGTCACTTTTATTTCCTGTGCTTGGAGTATTGATTTAATCTGTATATTAATTAATAGGTAAAGGAAATGCAAACCAAACGACAATTTATCACTTCAGGTGCGGCACTGATAGCCATGCCAGCCTTTCAGGGTTGTTCCGGCAACAGCATATCTGATGTTGCTAAAATGGCTGCGTCTCTGCGCGCGCCGATACCCATGGTCCCAGAATATCGAGAGTTTATTCGATTTGCGACCCTTGCGCCGAATGGGCATAATACTCAGCCTTGGAAATTCAAAATTCAAGATAACCAAATTAGCATATTACCAGATATGACGCGTCGCACGAAAGTCGTTGATCCCGATGATCACCACATTTATGTAAGTCTTGGCTGCGCAGCAGAAAATTTGTGTCTTGCAGCGGCAGCGAACGGACGACCCTGTTTGACTGTATTCAGAGAAGAAGGCGAAGGTCAGATTGATATTGATCTTGCGAAAGGACCGGCAGTCGCAACCGACCTTTACGGTGCCATTCCAAAACGCCAGTCAACACGTTCAGTTTATGATGGTCGATCCGTTTCTACGGAGCACCTTCGGTCGTTAGAGGCCGCAGCATCCATAGACGGTGTCTCCATGACGTTGATCACCGACGCCAAACAGCTGAGTGACGTTTTGGATTTTGTTGTCGAAGGTAACAGCGCTCAAATGGATGATCCCGCTTTCGTCAACGAACTGAAGCGTTGGATTCGGTTTAATCCTGATCATGCGATGAAAACGAGAGACGGTCTTTATGGTCCTTGTTCTGGCAGTGATACGTCTGTACCCGCATGGATTGGCCGCCCTATGTTTGGGCAATTCTTTGAAAAAGATGCAGAGAATGAAAAGTATGTTCAGCACGTCAAATCATCGTCTGGGATTGCTGTATTCACAGGCGACAGATCTGACAAAGATCACTGGATTCGTGTCGGACGCAGCTTCCAGCGCTTTGCGCTAAAGGCAACCGTGCTGGGCATTCGCCATGCTCATATAAATCAACCTATTGAAGTTCCGTCAGTCCGGAGTGCGTTTGCAAACTGGCTTGGAATACCAGGGCAGCGCCCCGATCTTGTCATTCGGTTTGGATATGCCCCGCCGATGCCGATGTCACTACGCAGAGCCGTTGGCGCTGTAATTATCGAATAGGGCAGCGCTATGATCTCCTTAATTAAGGTCTAGTCCGCGTCTCTTCGGATTTGCGTGAAGCGGTGTGCTTTAGAGAGACCAATGAAAAGTGGTTTTAGTCACCCATCATCATATAAAGTTTCCTACGAAGAGAACATAACCGCGCAGGGTGGTGATTTTAAAAAGCCAAGCGTGACGCTCCCGAAGAATAACTCGTGCGCGCGGGTGTGATGGGAGGCCCCAAGCACCATTAAGTCTGATGTCTTCGCGATTTTTGCGAGGATTTTCGTGCTTTTTCTTGACCCATCAACGGTCTGCACTGTTGCCGTGATCCCGTATCGATCCAAACTCTCTACAATTCGAGCGAGAGAGAGACGTCGTCGCTCTAAATCAGCCTCGCCGACCGTGACCGATATAAGCTCCACTTGGTCGAAAGATTTAAGCAGCGGTATCGCATCGAATACAGCGCGGGAGGCCTCCCGAGAGCCATCCCACCCAATGGTTGCGCGATTAAACGTGGGGGCATCAGGGCCGTCCTCAGGAATAACGAGCACAGGTCGCCCGGACCCTTCAATAATTTCACCAATAACGTCAGCCTGCCCACTTTTGTCATCATACCAGCCCGTCTCGGCGCCAATAATAAATAGGTTCGCAAGACGGGCTTGAGCGGTGACCTCTAACAACGGAGAAGCTCCACTTTTATCGATGCAACGAAACTCATGATCAAGCCCGGTATAAGCAACAGAATCGCGAAACGCGGCTTCGGCAATTGCGCAGTTTTTAAGCTCGGCTTTGCTTGTGTTAGGGAACGAATAAGCACTGCCCCAACTATAGAGCCCGCTCATCGCGACCCGCTGATGAATAACGTATAGACCAATAAGGTGAGCGCTATTACGCTCGGCGAGTGCGACGGCGGTTTTCAACACCTTGGGCATCGTGTCATGTCCGGTGACGTTAACAATGATCGTTTTCATGGTGCTCTCCCTAGTTCGACAAAAGAATGACGCAGGGCGGATGACGCAAAATATGCTCCGTGACACCGCCCAGGATGCGTTCGCGCAAACGGGAATGACCATATGCGCCGACAACCAGCAAATCAGACGAATGACTGATCGCGTGTTCAACGATTGTGCCGCCTGTTTGTGAATGACTGATAATTGGTCTGGCCTTTACGGTGGCACCGTGGCGAGACAGGACGAGCGCGATGTCTTCAGCCGATGTTTTAACGTCGCTCGCTTGCAGTTTTTCAGGGTTGATCGAGATAAGGTCGGCCTCCGTCAGCTTGTCGAGAAAAGGGAGGCAATCAAAAGCTGCGCGGGCGGACTCGCGAGATCCATTCCACGCGATCGTAACGCGGTCGCAGGCAAAAGGCCGGGATAGCTGCGGCGGGATTGCCAAGACTGGGCGACCAGCCGCCATGACAAGATCGGCGATTTCGCTCGCTGTCTCGCCCGTGATTTTATTTCTGTCGGTGTGCATTTTTACGATAATGAGATCGGACGTTCGTCCTTGTGCAACGATCCCCAAGGTTAGATCTAATCCGGGTCGTTCGTCGGACCGAAACTCATGGGATAAGTTCTCTGCGTTCATGCGTTTTTCGAATGCGTCTCGGACCTCTGGTATTTTGCTTTTGAAACGACGTTGCATTGTATCATCGACTGGAACCAACACTTCTGGCGTTGCAACGGTCATATATGTTCGCCCTGGAATTGGCATGTAGCCAATGACATGAGAATTATGAGAACGGGCAACTGCTGTCACTACGTCCAGTGTCGTCTTCATTTCGTCATCGGGAAATAGGGCAACTAGCAACGTTTTCATGCGTCTCTCCTTGAGGGTGTTTCTAATAGGCGGGTGGACGAACAGCTTGTGACATCCAACACGACGTTCACAGGTCGCCTGCAAAACATGGAGTGATGCGGCGGATGGCGCTCAACCTTACTGGTCGCGCGCTTGCGGTGGTGAATGGCAGGCCATGGCCAACTTTTCTGGTAGTAAATCTATGCGCGTCGTTACGGCAGATCATACTGATCGAAGTTAGCTTTTATTAGATCGTGCCGTAATTCTCGCACTTTTCCTGAACCCCGATTACGCCAAGGAGACGTTGAGTCATGGTAATAGGGCCCAATGCGATCAAGATAGTCGCTATCATCAGACCATATCTATTCAGGTAAGATGAGGATAGCGCATTTGGTTTTCCGGGCGATGTATCGACTAACCGATGGGTCGATAATGAAGTCCAGCCAGCCACGATTATGCGAACCAAGAATAATGAGGTCAGCGTTCCAATCTGCAGCTTCTGAAACAATTTCATGCGCAGGCATGCCGAGCCGTACAACCTGGTCAGCCCGGCCTTGCAATGCATAGCTGTCGACGAACGGCTGCACGACATTTTCCCTTTGTTTGACAGCGTCTCGTGAAATCTCAGGGTCAACTATCACAGGCGGCACTATCACAGGAGTTCCTATCATCGAGGACACCCCTGTCATCGGAGGTGCCAAGACGCTGAACAGCCTCACAGAGGCGTTGTGTATCTCCGCAACTTTCATGCTGACCTCCAGGACACCAACGGCTTCTTCAACATCGCTCGGTAAAGCGATAAGGATTTTCTGGAATAAAGTGGCCGTGTCATTCCCCCGCTCCCGTCGGTCGAGTTCATCAAGCGCTGCTTCGATTGGCTTAAGGCGAGGTACTTTCCCACCTCCCATGTTTTCAGACTTCGCTGTGGAGATCAGCTCCGCATCGAGTTTCAACGAATTGAGGGCCTTACGTTTTTCTTTTGCCGTTAATTCCACGTCATCCAGCACATGCTGGGGCGTTTCAAAATAGTTGTCCGGGTTGGCAATTCGCGTCGCCGCATAGTCGGTCATCTTGTCTCCTAATTTTACAGATCAATTGCCTTGTGACTTGAGATCACGGTCGCGGGGCTTACGCTGGCCACGGCCTATATCTCGTCATATCGTTCGATAGTATTTGCTTGAAGGGTGGCCTGCTATCTGGTGCGCCCCGATTCTTTGGGCCTTATTTTTACATTTTGTGGCAGACTTAAATTCAACGAGTTTCAGCATGCTTGCATTTAAAACTGCAGCTCAAGAGCATCTCAATATAATCAAATACGTCATGACGGACTGCATCGCGTGTGTAAGCGAAGTTCGTGCTGATCCATATCAGTGCGCGGGCCTTCAAACCTGATGCAGAAATTGAATTGGCTTCAACCGAAGCTTTTAGACAGTGTGGATCGCAACGTGGATAACCTTACAAGAAAAGTTAGTTCGCGGCGCGATAAGCACAACAGATGATGATTGAATATGGATCGCAGGTGCCGTCATGAGCATGAAGTTGCTGTCGGCGTTAATGCACCGCTTCGTATCGTCTGGACAACTGACCATCATTGACCATCGTGGAATACGCCACGAATTTGGTCCGGGCGGAGTGCCATCTGCTACGGTCAGATTGACGGATCCGAGTCTCTATAGAAAATTTTTTTTGAACCCTGAACTCCATGCGGGCCAGGCTTATATGGATGGGACATTGATCGTTGAGGCCGGAGGTATTCGCGGGTTTCTCGAGGTCTTCGCGCATAATCGCGATGGTCTGCGCAAGGGGCCCTTTCGGCGTCGCATCAAGCGCGTTAAAAAGACATTCAGAAAGACAATGCAGCGCAATAGACGTGAGGCGTCGTCAAAAAATGTAGAGGCGCATTACGACTTGTCTAATGACCTTTACCGCCTCTTCCTTGATCCCGACATGCAATATAGCTGCGCCTACTGGCCGACCGATATCAAGCCGTTGGCGGAGCTGACGCTGGAAGACGCGCAGCTAGCGAAGAAGCGTCACATTGCGGCCAAGCTTCGGCTAGAGCCCGGACAAAGGGTGCTGGATATTGGCTGTGGCTGGGGCGGAATGGCGCTGCACTTGGCCAAGGAACATGACGTGTCGGTCGTTGGTGTAACGCTCTCCCACGATCAATATAATTTAGCGCGACAGCGGGTTAAAGCCGCTGGATTACAGGACAAGGTCGACATTCGATTGCAAGATTACCGCGATTGTAAAGGGCCCTATGACCGGGTCGTGTCAGTAGGCATGTTTGAGCATGTCGGTGTTGGATATTTTGAAGAATATTTCTCACAAATTCGGGATGTCTTAACGGAGGATGGATGCGCACTCGTACATTCTATCGGCCGTAAAGGCGGGCCAGGAACAACAGGCAAATGGATCCGGAAATATATCTTTCCGGGTGGCTACAGCCCGGCGCTCTCTGAGACCTACGCATCAATCGAAAAGGCGGGTCTATGGGTCACCGATATGGAGATTTTGCGCTTACACTATGCGTGGACTCTAGCGGAATGGGAGAGACGTTTTCAGGCCAACCGCGAGGCAGTTGTTGCGATGAAAGGGGAGCAATTCGCGCGCATGTGGGAGTTTTATCTCGTCGTTTCTGAGTTCAGCTTTCTTCATGGCAAGCATATGAACTTCCAAATCCAACTGGCCAAATCCATAGATGCCCTGCCGGTGACACGAAACTACATGATGGACGGCCCGGATCTGATGACACAAAGGCCCTGCCTCTACGTCCAGACGTATAGGCTTTAGGTGGGACGCGCTCAAAAGCGGGACGTTTCAACGCCCACTGGAGAGGACAACAAGCTCCTCCGACGCCTAGGGCTTCCACATCTTATTTTGTATGGATTGGGCGTTACCGTCGGAGCAGGAATTTACGTTTTAATTGGATTAACCGCGGCTGAGGCTGGTATTTATGCCCCCGTGTCTTTCTTGGTTGCGGCGGGAGTCGTCTCATTTACAGGGCTCACCTATGCTGAACTGAGTACGCGGTATCCTGTCAGTGCCGGGGAAACTATTTATGTTCAAGAAGGGCTCAAACGACGGGACCTCGCGGTCGTCGTCGGTCTGTTGGTTGCCGCCAGTGGTGTCGTATCGTCAGCCACGATTGCAATTGGAGCGTCGTCCTACCTCTCAAACCTTGTACCGATTAATCCAGTCGTTCTCATAATCGGTGTAATTCTTCTGCTCGGTCTAGTCGCGATCTGGGGAGTATTAGAATCGGTTACGGTTGCGGCCACATTAACGGTGGTCGAAGTGGTCGGATTACTGGCCGTCATCATATTCGCCTTCACATCCAATCCCGACGTTGTCGCTAAGACGGGCCAGTTGGTTCCGCCATTCGAAGGCTCAGCATGGGCGGGGATTTTCGCGGGCAGCGTCTTAGCGTTTTTTGCCTTTATAGGGTTTGAAGACCTAGCGAATATCGCCGAGGAAGCGAAAAATCCAAGACGGAACATGCCGCTAGCAATTTTGCTCACGCTTTTGCTGTCGACTGTTCTTTATCTTGGCGTCGTGTCTGCCGTCGTTCTGACAGTCCCCATGGCAGAATTGAAAGGGTCAACGTCTCCGCTTCTCTTGGTGTTCACCGAAGCATCACCGACGACACTCCTTACATTTAACGTCATTGCCGTGCTTGCGACCATAAACGGGATTCTCATCCAAATGATCATGTCCTCGCGAATTCTCTACGGATTATCAAAAAATGGCTATCTTCCCAAGTCGATCAGCCACGTGTCTAAGACGACGGGCACCCCCGTTTTCGCAACAATAGTTGTCGTTATTGTAATCTTGGTGTTGGCGCTTTTTCTTCCCGTCGAAGGTTTGGCAGAATGGACATCGCGGCTTGCGCTTCTCATCTTTTGTATCGTCAATATCGCCTTGATCGGATTGAAAAAACAGAAGCGAGCAATCCCGAAAGCCGGTTTCACCGTGCCGATGTTTGTTCCCGTGATTGGTTTAGTGACGAGCGCACTTTTGCTGATTTATAGTCTCTCTACATTATTTTGATGCCTCACCCTTACGGCTGAATACGCCGCCGCTTTAGCTCTACATCGCTATAGTGATTGGAGTTGCGGCGCATGAAGTACTGAAAATATACTGTAGGTATTAATTAATAAAACTGATGCGTATCAGTGTGAGCTTCATGGTGGGAGACCATAGAGTAAACATATCAAGGCGAGAGCGAATTTCGAATTCACTCTCCGAAACTATGAAAGGGTTACGCTATGTCAGATAATAATAGATCCAATAAGAAACACATTTCGGAAGATGACGCCCGCGGCGCAATGAGCGCAGAAGAAGTCAGCCGTGGTGATACGCTTTTACCGATGTTGATCGGCCTCATTGTGTTGACGGTGCTGGGCCTTGGGGCTGCGGCACTCTTTGTTTTCTCAGGATTGTGACGTTTGGTCTAAGAGACGTTGCGCCGCCTACGAAGCGTGAAGCCTTTATGAATCAGCGCAGTGACGGCTCTTTACTCTTCGTTTAGTTCCATTCAGATCGTTCCGATCAAGACAATCCACTAAGGCAAAAACGGACCCGTCTGGTCGAGATAGGCTGGATCAAATCCCGCAAAAGCGACGAGGCGGTCATAGCTATCAAAGTTAACGCGACCGTTTTGGAACGTAACCAAGCCTTTTTCCCGCAATTGCCGCAAGGCTCTATTTACGTGTACGGCGCTGAGGCCCAACGCATCAGCGAGATGGTATTGCGTTAGCGGGCACGCGTATCCTGCTGTGTTTCCGGTCCCGATGAGAGTGAGCCGTGAGCCAAGCTCGAGCAGAAAATGAGCGAGGCGTTCAATCGCATTGCGGCGTCCGAGGTCGATCAAGTGTTCGACCACCATCGCTTCGTCGCGTGACGCCGCCCATAGCACGGCCGTTGCCAAACGCTGGTTTTGAGAAAAGGCGTCAATGAGGTCGCTTGCCTTTATCTCGGACACTTCAATATCAGTAATGGGCTCAATACTGTGGTCAGAAGTGTGGAGTAGAACGCTTCGCAATCCCAGAAAATCTGTCTGACGTCAGCGCCTATGAGACAGATTTGAGTCTGGGCTAAGCGAGGGTTTTTGTTCATCTTCATCCTTATGGAGTGAAGCATGAGACAGACTAAAACGACGTCCGGAGAGCGGACGATTAAA
>Ga0163216_100860_pt1 | contig 29644 bp, 36 predicted proteins | sample SynspAceP_FD_167610 | JGI IMG/M metagenome (GOLD analysis project Ga0163216, IMG submission 167610) | Saline lake microbial communities from Ace Lake in Antarctica - Synechococcus sp. Ace-P (Illumina Assembly) | ecosystem: Environmental > Aquatic > Non-marine Saline and Alkaline > Saline ...
CGAAAGTTAATTTGCACCCTGCCAGATTAATGGGTTCTGAGCCTAAACGCAGCTTCAAAACTGCTGCGGGTTTGTTTGTAATTTCCTTTACTGGGCTGTTCGAATTTGGCTAGTGTTTGTCTATGAAGACCATATTTATCATTCCTTTGCTTCTCATTTCACTCATTTCGCCCGCAAGGTTAGCGATGCTGGATGATAGCGATGCTAACGGCCCTTCCATGCTGAATTCACTTTCGATCACACACGTCCCACTCCCCGCAGTGTTGCCATTCCTTGCATCAGCACTTGGACTCTTCGGCTTCTTCGGCTGGTGCAGGAAGAAGGCGGTGGCGGCATGAAACGTCTATTTGCTGCTGCGCTTGTTGCTGGGGGAATGCTTGCCGGGTCTGTTTCGACAACTATAGCAGAGGACGTTGCCACCGGAGGCGGTGCGGTAGCCCTAATGGGAGCTGAAGCAACAAACAGAATGACACGCGGAAAGCTCGATGCATGTGAGTTGTCATACCGGGTCGCCTTTGAAGACCACATCTACAGACAGGGCGGCATCACCGTCATTCGCGGCAACCTATCACTCTGGGGAATGATTAATGAACCAGATAAGGTGCCCGCCGTTTTTCTCAAGGTGACGGCCTTCGATACAAACGGCCAGACGCTCAAGCTGTCGCCACTCGACTACGCCTACCTGTCAGTTGGCGGCCAATCATACGCGGGGAAAGAGATCGCCAAGCTACCTTCAGACGATGGCGGACTCATGATGCTATACGATATGGTGACGAACCCCGATCTGGCGCTGGGCCTTGACGGGCAGATCAGCATCAGCATCACCAGACAAGGTGGTAGGAGCGACGTTTCGATACCAATGTACCTGCAACGGGACAAACCCGAGGCTGCGCTCCAGCACACAAAGTGTGTAGGTGAGCTGCTCAAAGCAATACAGGCGAAGTTTAAGGCGCAATGACACGACTTTGGAAATTTCTAACTTCGTGGATCAATTGATTGAGGTGGCTAGAATAAACTCCATGCTTCCAGGCATTGCGATTGCCCTTTTGCGAGCCGCTAGACGGGGTTTCTCCTCAGTGTTTCTGCTTTTCGGGAATTGCCCACCGCACACTCTCATAGCGTGATTAACGCACCGCAGCAGGACTGTTAGAGCGGCTCCATGGAAAATGCTACCCATTTGCGCCAAATGAGGTAAACGGCTCTCACAGAGAAAATATGAGGCTCAATGATCCTGCCCGATCAGTTTTGGAGCGACCCATTCCAATCTTCCGCTACTAAGACACCCATCTGGGGGATGTCATTTTACTATCACTTACTTTCGGTAAGAACCCTTTTCGCACCAATATTTTACAATTACCCTGGGCTGGGACTGAAAAAGATCTTCGGCAATGCGGCAATTCCCTTGATTGTAGTCATTCCCGGCTTTTGCGTTAAACGTTGCCACGTGTATGCGCATATTTTCATCGAGAACTGAAGCTCGATATAAGGTATAAATGCCTTCTTCCTCCAAGGGTCCACATGATGGGAGTAAGAGCAAAATTGCTATGATGAATGCCTTTTTCATTTGCTGCCACTCAGTCTTTGATCCCGGATTTTACCAGACGCGTTTACCACACAACATGAAAGTGCTTTTTTTCCGTTACGCTAATTGGCATGTTCACATTTCCCAGAAGACAATCCACCCCTCCCGTTATTCTCCAGAAATTTCATCGAGGAGAAAACCTGAACGTCAAACTGTGCCCCAAAGTTGTAGTACTTTGTGTGCCCCACGTTCTTGTCTTTTTCAGTATGATCGACCGAATAGAAGTCACAGGTTACCCGACCAGCGCTGTTTGAATAACTGCACCTTCCAATTTCCGAACCGTTTTGTCCCCTGTCTCGTATAATTACAGAATAGGAATATTTCGTGATGTTCTCGGAAGGATAAGAGCTAAAAATTCCTTCGGGGGTGCCGACCTTTTCAATTACTCGACAATGCAGTTCCGTGCTCAATGCAGTATTTGTAAAACTTAAGCCCACAATTGCGGCAACGAGTACCGCCTGAATAAGTTTCATCATGATGCGCTCCTAATCGCAGTTTTGGGAATTGTTGGTGCGATGAATCATTGGAAATTTTCAATTTTGCGGATCAACTGTCTGAAGTGTCCGGAATAAAGGCCATGCTTCCAAGCATTGCGATTGCCCTTTGGTGCGCCGGTTGAAGGCCCGCCATGCATTCTGCAACGCCCATTAGCCATCCCCGGCGACTGGCACGGTTTCCCGTTCCGCGTTTTGGCTCCGCAGTGGTTGGCTGTCTGAAATGCCCAATTCCGTCGCATGGGGTTGTTTTCCGATTTTTGCATTTTGCCCCCCTGTTTGGATATTTTCGGCAATTACGGCTTGCCCGCCGCGATTATCGACGTGAACATGCTTGATAACTTGTTCTCCGCCCCGCACCAAGCGGTCCAGTGTCTCAATTGTTGCCCGACATTGCGTCTGAGCCTTCAACGCCAGCCGCATGTAACGATCCGCCGCGTTCACGTATTCGCCCATATTTGCAGCGGAGCGCGATACCATTGATGTGAACAGGGCGTCCAATGCCATAGCCTGAGAGGTCAGCATATCCCGCTGGTCACTCAGATCATCATCGCGGACCTTTTTGCAGGCTTCCGCCATAATCTCGACTGCATCGGCTATATCAGGTTGCTGACCGCCAAAATCCCTTCCACCGAAAACACCGACGATATTGCCGTTGCGCGCCTGCGGCTGCATGACAACTCTGGCAATCTGCATTTTTTCAGTTATGCCATCTGCTTTTGGGATCTCAAGCGTTCTCGCGTCATTTTTTGCTTTGGCTTTTTTCATGTTTGGTGACTCTCTGTTTTTGGGCGTTCGCTTGGCTCCCTTGAGGAGTTACCGCTGACATTGGACATCAAGTCCCGCACGCGTTGTCCACGGTCTGAATCTTCGCTTATTGGACGCGGCGCGGCTCGAGCTTCCTCAATCCATTCATCATCGAAGGCCCAACTTTCAGCATTCACGCCCCTGCCGGTTTCCTGGCGCTTTCGTTCAACTAGCGCAGGCCAGATTGCATCTGCATTCGTAACAACAGATTTGCCAGCCGCCGAAATAGCTCTGGATGCAGATGGTGGCTCAAACCCGTCAAACCGCCGTTCGTTGAGATAGGTCGAAGCGTGGATAGCCGTGGCGTCTGGTGTCGCTTTGCGCCATGCTTCGAACCATCGGACTGCTACCGATGCAGCGAACTCCTTATCTGAAGCGCTGAGTTTCTTCCAGGCATTGTATGCCGGTGACTTGTCGCCACCGCCGCCCTTGGCCTTCCAGCTTGTCCAAAAGGTTTCGAACTCATCAGGGTATTTTGAGGAAGCGGTCCGAGCAGGTTTTTGATCTTTGGAAAACGCACTGCTCTTTTCTCTATCTTTATCGCCTCCGTCCTTCATCTGAATGTGCTTTTCTCCTTTTGGCGGAAATGGGGTTGGGTTAACTGCCTCCGTTTCCGCAATGACGTTGGTTAAGCCCACATAATTTCGGAAATCATCAGGGATAGGGTGCACATCATTCGGCGTTTTGGGCCGCTGATATTTGCGGAAATTCCGAATTGCGCCGAACTTACGCTCATCCAATTCGTACATTGCGATGCAGTTTGCGCCCACCAGTTCTTCTAGAAGTTCTGGAACCTCAAGACTGTCAGCCGGGAATAGGCGCATTTTCAGCGTAACCGGTTTCCATTCAAAGATGCCTTTATCATCTGCCTGAACACCCAATCCGATAAAAAGCAGGCGCGCAAAAGCAGACACAGTGACCAAATCTTCATCAGTAAAAAACTGAGGGTGAACAGACCTAATTCTTGCCATTGTGCACACCCCTCACTTTGATTGAAGTGCCACTTCGAGGATGAAATTCATCTGAAAACTGCCCTCCCATAACGCGCGCATTGCTCCTACGCCGTGACATTGGAAAACCTCTCCAAAATGGTAATGCTGCTTTCCAGATTATAGTGGACGTGAGATCCAGGAAACTCTCCGGCATGGGCCTCATTGTATGTGTGATAACAATACCAAGCTTACGCAAACTATGCACATAGGCAGAGGCTGCATGATAACTCTGGCCATCTGATCTCGGGATCTCAAGCGTCCTGGTGTTATCTGTTGCTTTCGCTTTTTTCATATTTGGTGACCCTCTGTTTTTGTGCGTTTGCGTGCCTTGGGTCCGATATTTTGCGACATGCCACACCGCTTGCCGATGCAATTGCCGCCCGGCTCCAGCCGCGATAATTTGAATTTTGCCGCCGCCTCAGCACTTGCGCCTTTCAAGACATATCCCAAAGCGGTTTCCAGATTTGCGAGATGCAAAGCGCGGTTGCTATTTTCGATATTGAGCCTTCCGCCGATTGGATCGCTCTTAATCACGCGCTTTTTGTAAGCAATGCCGGTGATTGATCGCAGCCATTTATATTTCATGCGATCAATCAGCTTTACTGCGCTGGCAGGGACATGGGCGAGAATGTGAACATGAGCGCCCTTCCGGTGACCATTTTCCTGCACCCATATCAACGCATTGCAATGGCCATGCCGTGACAGTGTTTTGGTGAATAAGTCGATAAAGCGGCCCGTAGCTTTCACGATGCCTGCAGGTAATATGCCAGCCGATTCCCAGTGGATTGTAATCATTCGATTGAACGGCAATCCAATGGCGACTGTATATTCGGTTGCCGCAATCAGTTTGCCCACATGGGCAATGCTCAAACTGTCCGTTCCGTTGCTGGCAAAGTTGCGCGCACCGCCTCGCTGTGCAGGCTTGTGAGTGGAATCTGCTGGCACACCTAATCTTAGATAGTTAATTGCATATTGCGTGCCAGTTGATGAAGTTGGCGGCTTTCCAGCTATTTCGCCACCTGTGGACATGTTTGAAACTTCACCGAAATTTGCATCCCGGTGAAGTTTCAAACTTGGCATGGAAACGCCGCTATTTGCTGACATTATCTGCATTGATAACCCAGACAATGGCATTCACTCCGCTGGCATTTCGCCTGCGCTTTCCGCTGTCCTTAATCTTGCCGATACGTTTCATCTCGCTGAGGCGTGGCTGGATGGAGTCTTTGGGCATCCCAAGACTTGCACAAAGTTCATGGGTGGTTGCGCCGTTGCATCCAGCCAGGCGGATTGCATGGCACGACAGTGCCTGCAACCTGCCCAGTTTTGGCGCAATCTTATCCGCTGCCTCCATCGACGTATCAACGCCGCGATGCCCAGGCACATGAGGGTATTTATCCGATTGATCACTCATGGACGCCCCCTTTTTGGAAGGGCATAAAATCATGTTTGGCCAATAGCTTCGAAAGCCAATCGGCTTGCTTGTCTGACAATGCTAGAGCAACCGTTACGTGACCTAGAAAGCCCGCCTCTTTGTGAGACAAAGTGGTGCGGTCATTCAACAATGCCAATGCCGCGCTTCGGTGATTTGGAAAGGGTTGCTCAGTCATCGCGGGCCTCACCAAAACAAAGTCGCGCCACTTCCTGCGCAATGCATGGCGATAACCCGAAATGGCAAGTAAGGAATTGCACCTGCCTTTCCGATGCGGTAGAGGGATATTGCAACAAGTCTACATTTTGATGACGAGAGGCGGCGGGCTGCAACCCGCCGTTTTGCGTTTCTGCTGTCATCACTCACACTCCCGACCGATATTCGGGCAAGTCTGACAGATAGCGGTCAAGTTCAGCGAAGGAGATCAAGGTGCGCCGTCCTGCCTTTTTGGCAGTGAGATCGCCTTTCTTCAAAGCATTGTAGAGTGAAGTTCGCGACAATCCAGAATAAGCAACGCATTCGGGAAAGTTGCCATATGCTTTACGCACATAATCTTCGGACAAGGTGCGATATGCTTTAGTCATTTTAATTCATCCCATCAGGTCCGTGCGGGATTGCCGGACATCATGGAAATACATTAAACAAGCCGCCAGTTGGCGCTGAGAGAAGTCCCTAACAATCAAGTTTTGGCGGAAACCTGGGGTTTATTTACTTCTTGTAAAAACCGGCGATATGACTGCCAAAGATTGTCGACCTCTGATTCGGACAAGTCAAATCGTACGGCGTTTTCTGCGATGATGCGTTTCCTTGTTCCTCGAAATGGCTTGTTTGAGACAAAAATATGGCGGGGAGCGTCGCGTTCGTATTCGCCGGTTTCATAGTTGAACGGCGTTCCGGCTTCCTTATGAAACCACCCCTCTAGATCGCCACGATATTCCTCGAACGCCTCGCTTTCGAGCCATGCCTTGCGCTCCGGAACACGAATTTTTTTCGCACTGTCGTATAGACTGTTAATTTCATGTTTGCGTTTTGCTGCAATGCGCGTTTTGACGGCTTGCTGGGACGCCTTTTCCCACATCTCCTGACAGGCTTGCCCAATTTTTAGCACATCTTTCAAGAGCCATTTGCGTGGGCGACCAGATCCACGGCGCGCGCCACCGTGAAGGCTCATTCCTGACCGTGCATCCTTTCCTCCAGCCGCGCTCACAGCGCCAACTCGCCCAGTGCCTTAACCGCTGCATCGCTTGCAAGGCGACCGTAATGCCGCTCGATCATTTCGCCGCTAGTGCCAAAAATTTCTGCGATGGCGAGCAAGTGAAGCCCGGCACTCACAAGGTTGCTGATCGTGCTGTGACGCAATTTATAGGCCGTTAATAGCAAGCCGAATGTCATCTTCTACATTCGGGCCAGCCAAATCCCATTGTGACCGTCAACCGGCAACGGTGCAGGATCGGCTTGAGTTTTCTCGTGTTCCTTGTTCATCAGTGCTGTCTCCCGAGCAGCTCCCAAGTAGAAGGCGGGGAAACGCATGGGATGTGCGCTTGTCGGCTGGCCTGCCTATCCCCGTCCAAATCAGTATTGGAGAATCTATCAATGATCGCAATAGATCATGCTTCGATTCTCCGAATTGGTGTGACATTCTGAGCATCCGTAACCGGCGCAGTGCAATAGACAGCCCAAGCATCCATGAGTTTCCGCCTCTTTTCGAACAAATCACCGCGCCTGTATGCTGCTTCCGATTGGTTGGAGATGCTATGGGCAAGCGCCATCTCACAAACTTCATGGGCAAAGCCGGTTGATTCCGCTGCCCAGTCCCTAAAGCCGCTGCGAAAACCATGCACGGTCGCATCAACATTCATTCGGCGCAAAAGCATCGCCATTGCCATATTGGACAATTTCCCGCCGCGATTGCCGGGAAACAGATAATCGCTACCCAAAGCTCTGGTTGTTTCCAATATTTCAGTTGCTCTGCTGGAAAGCGGAACGCGATGCTCTTTACCAGCTTTCATCCGTTCGGCTGGGATAGTCCAAACCGCTTTTTTCAGATCGACCTCATCCCAATCTGCGCCAATAGTTTCACCGGACCGTGCAGCTGTCAAAACAGTAAATTCCAAGGCCAAAGCTGCCATGGCGTTCTTGGTCTGTAACTTGGCAATCAATGCAGGAATGTCGGCATATGGCAAAGCGCGATGGTGGCCGCGCGATAACTTTGTGCGGGCGGGCAACATAAGCGCAATGTGACCGCGCCACCGCGCCGGGTTTTCACCTTGCCTATATCCCCGCGCCTTGGCAGCATCCAGTATCGTTTCAATTCTGCCACGAATACGGCTGGCAGTTTCAGGCTTGGTTTTCCAGATTGGCTCGACTATCGCCATGACATGTTCGGTTGATATGGCCGCAACCGGCAAATTGCCGATGACTGGGTAAACATAGGTTTTGAGCGTGGACGGCCATTGTGCTCGATGCTTGGCGTTCTTCCAGCTATCGGAATGCGCCGCTATATAAGCCTCAGCAGACGCCTTAAACGTAATTCCAGCAATACGCGCCGCCTGAGCCTCTGCTTCGCTCTCCGCAGCCGCTCTAGCCCGTTCCTTCAAGGGATCAACGCCCGACCGCACCAGCCGTCTTAGATCAATCGCAGCATCCCTTGCTTGCGCCAGCGAGATTGCATCGGGTCCGCTGGCTGCGCCCAATCCAAGATCACTGGATTTGCCATCCAGCATGAAACGGAAAACCCATGACCTCGCTCCGCTCTTTTTAACAAACAATTGCAAGCCACCGCCATCTGTATGCCGACCAGGTGGCAGGCTCTTTACCTGCATTGGCTTCAAAGCGTTGCTGAGCTTGCGCGGCATTCCGTTTTTCCCTTCGTTCCCATAACCGTTACCAAATAATAGCGTGGTTTTATGGGAACGCAAGTGAACAATCACGGACAGAGCGGCACACTGAATGTTGATAAAGCGCTGTATTATTGAGGTCTATAGAACGTTCACGACAATTACAGAACACATGTTCGACGGACTTCCTCTCCGCCATTAAACCGCATAAGATATTGTTTATATTGGTCTTTTTTGGATCACCTGAAGTTTAACCACCTATTGAACTATCTACCCGAAAACACTGCTCTAAACTTGGTCAGCACCTAGTGATCACTTTCAATCTTTTGGGTTTGAGTGACTTGATCGGATTGTCGAGAACTCCAATCTTAATGAATGGAGCCATCAATAGTAGCTCTTCGACTGGCCGATGAACCTTCTCGGTGAGTTGCTCGCCCCAACGTTGATCAATCAACTCCCTGCAATGTTCCTCTCCTCGACCTGGTGAACCCGCCTAAACACCGCCCATATCGTCATCAAACACGCGCACCAGACGCATCATCTTCTCTGTGATGCGTTCGACAATCGACTTTCGCTCCAATATCTTTGGCTGTTCGTTCAATGCACTAACAATGGTTTCACCAAGCGGTTCTTTTCCGGAAAAATGGAATTCTTCAATCATCATGTGAAGCGCGTCCATTTTCAGGCCTTCGCTTTCACACATTTCACGGATTGTTTTCTGTTTTTCCTCGCTCCAGAATTCAGAAAACGCCGATGCGACATCATCGCCGGCTTTCAAAGCGACCATTTGTTCATTGATGAATTTTTCGATCAACTCGCGTTTGCTGCGCAGTTTGACGTCCGAGCCAAGCAGATCAGAAACCATTTTACGTTTTTGTTTTGCCGCAGATCGAATGTCAGGATCATCGCTGTTTTCATCATCATGAATGTTCGCCAACAGTGCCAAAATATAGGCCACGTTGATTTCATCACGCTGAATAAGCTCCAGCTCGAAATCAACTTCGTTCAGAATTGAAACCGCGTCTTCAGGCTCTGACTTTTGGCCGATGTCACGTAGGTCCAGATACTTGCTACTGAAATCCTCGAACTGCTGCGGTGTCAGATCGACATTATCGGCAACGTGATCGGTAAAACTTTCCAGAATATTCAACAGCCGAATTACTTTGCGATAGGCCTTCACAAAGGCCAGCATGTCATCTTCGCTCTGAAGACCGTCCACCGCTTCCGGGTCGGGCACGATTTCCAGCAACTCCCTGATCGCATCGTTGCATGCGCTCAGATAATCTTCGTAAGGGTCCATCAGGATTGTTTCGATGGCCTCCTTGTTGGAGAACAAGGTGATCGCCTGATCCGTGTTTGGCTTCAAATTGCGGAAACAGACGATATTGCCCTGGGATTTCAGCTGACCCAAAGTTCGGTTTGTGCGCGAGAAGGCCTGAATCAGTCCGTGATATTTCAGGTTCTTGTCAACATAGAGTGTGTTGAGTTTCTTGGCATCAAACCCGGTCAGGAACATATTGACCACCAAAAGAATATCCAGCCGATCCTTATCCAGCGCGCCCTTGCGGTCACGGTCTTTCATCCGTTTGTTCAAATGATTGTAGTAAGTGTAGAAACCGGCGCTGTTCTTTACGGTTTCCTTGGTCTGGTATAGTGCGTTGTAGTCGGTAACGAAGGATTCCAACTTGTCGCGTTTGTGCACATCAACACGCAGATCAGCCACATTCAAGTCAGGGTCGCCGATCAAGCCATTTGCGTCGGGGTCATCCTCATTCGGACCATAGGTGAAAATCGTCGCGACCCGCAACTGGTGCTCGCCGGCGTCTTTCTTGCGCCTGAACGTCTCATAATAAGCAATCAATGCATCCACCGAACTGACGCAAAGCATGGCGCTGAATTGCCTGTTGTGGGTCTTGCGGTCGTGGTTCTGGATGATCCAGTCAACAACGCCGTCAATCCGGTCCGGACTATCGAAGAACTCTCTAACGTTGATGGCCGGAACATCTTCGTCGATCAGGCTGCCATCGCGGCGCTTCAACTTGCCCCAATACTCCACTGAAAAGCGCAAGACGTTTTCATCAGCAATCGCATCGGTGATGACATATTTGTGCAGGCATTCGGCAAACAAATCTTTGGTGGTGCGCTTGCCCACTGCGTTTTCGGCAAAGATAGGCGTGCCGGTAAATCCGAACATCTGCGCCTTGCTGAAAAAGCCCACAATGCGTTTGTGAGTGTCGCCAAACTGAGAGCGGTGGCATTCGTCGAAAATGAAGACGACACGGCTGTCCTTGACCGTCTGCAATGCGCCTTCATAGCGGTCACGGGAAATCGCCGTGTTCAGCTTCTGGATGGTGGTCACAATCAGCCTGGTATCGCCGCCCAATTGGCCCACAAGCGCCTTGGTGTTGTCCGTACCATCAACAGAGCCGTCCGAGAAATAGTTGAACTCTTTGGTGGTTTGATAATCCAGATCGGCGCGGTCCACCACGAACACCACTTTTTCCACTTTTGGATTTTCGATCAGCACCTGCGCGGCCTTGAAACTGGTCAGCGTTTTGCCCGATCCAGTGGTGTGCCAGATATAACCGTTTTTGCGACCATTCTTCACCCGTGCATCAATCGCCTCGACCGCGTAATATTGATAAGGGCGCAGGATCATCAAAATCTTGTCGCTCTCATGCAGAACGATGTATTTACTGATCATCTTGCTGACGTGGCATTTTTCCAGAAACACATCAGTAAAGACATCCAGTTGGGTGACAAGCGTATTGTCTTCCTCGGCCCAGAAAAACGTCTGCTTAAAATCCTGATTGCGGTTGTTGGCGTAGTATTTGGTGTTCACACCGTTGCTGATCACAAACAACTGGACGTATTGGAACAGCCCGTTTTCGGCCCAAAAACTGTGGCGCTGATAGCGGTTGATCTGGTTGAAGGCTTCTTTCAGCTCGATGCCGCGCCGCTTCAATTCAATCTGGACCAGCGGCAGGCCGTTGACCAGCAGCGTCACGTCAAAGCGGGTCTTGTGGTGGCCGATGACCGTAACCTGAGTGGTGACCTGATATTGATTTTGGCACCATTCCTGAGTGTTGAGAAATTGCAGATATAGCGGCGTGCCATCATCACGCGTCAATTGCATACGCCCGCGCACTGTCTTGGCCTTCTCGAACACATTGCCTTTGTCGAGGTGGTTGAGCACTTTGGCAAATTCCGCATCCGACAGGGTGACATTGTTGTGCTTGCCCAATTGGTCACGCAGATTGGTGCGCATGGCGTCCATATTGGGCAGGGTGACCGGGGCATAACCAAGGCCGGTCAGGCGCTTTACCAGATCGGCTTCAAGTTGAGCTTCGGATTGGTATTCGGGCATTAGTCAAGAACCTCATAGGCCCAACTGTGGTGGCTCCACAGAAACGGCTTACCACCTTCGCGATCCGTCAGCTTTGCCTTGATGCGAAACCGCGTCCCGACCGGGTATTCTTTCCGCATGTCGCGCCTGCATTCAACGTCCATGGCTGTATCCAAATCCTGACCCGCAACAGGCCAGACATGGATTAGCGACGATTTCCCCGGCTTCCTGCCTGAATAGGTTTCGACGATAACCCTACGGTAGCTTTCATCAGACTTGGCCATTGCTTTGCTCCTTATACAAACATCTGTTGCAACAAACCTTTCTTGAAGGTCTGCATCTGCTCCACCTGACCCGTCACGGCTTGGATTTTGGCATCCATGGCAGAGAGCGCCTCGGCGATTGTTTGTTGTTCGTCTGGGTGGGGTAGCTGAACCATACAATTTCCAACTTCGCCGAGATTGATCTTCTTCGGAAACGCAACATGGATTGTTCTTTTCCATAGCTCTCTCTGAAAAAGAACCGAACTCATGAATTGATTAAGGAAACTGGAATTCACGGCCTTATCACATTTCACCAACGCCAAGCTAACGTAGAACGATGCCCTCACATCCCAATCAATAAGGCGGCAGGTTCCTATGTCGCCAATACGCGTCATCAAAATGTCATCGCGTTCCAAAATTACTCTCTTGGACTCCTTCTTGAACACATCCTCAGCAATGAATTTAGTTCTCTCAAAATTGTTTGCAGTCACTTGTTCAACGCTGAAGAATGGAACGCCATCTGCAACATAGTTTGGAGTTTGGTGAGTACCGTCATAGATTTCGGACACCTCCCCCAACAGCTTCTCTTCCCAATCGGGGAAGGCGGTGCCGTCTGGTTTGGTGAAGCGGAGGCGTTGGCTGAACAGCGCTTGCATCAGCCCGCGTTTATAGCGCTCCAGCCCCGCCTGCCGATCCCGCAACGCCGCAATCTTCGCATCCACCACCCCCAAAAACGCTGCGATTTTCTTTTGTTCAGGGAGGGAGGGGAACCCAAATTCAAATTTTTCGATGTCTTTGGGGCTGACGTTCGGCTGGGCACCCGCAACGAGCGTAGCTAGCAACTGCCGTTCAAATAGATTTGAGAAAACGAGAGTAATCAAATATTGGTAATGTAGTCTGGGAGAAATTGACTTGATCAAGCCAACACGCTGATTCAGGTAGGCTCGTGCATCAGAATTGTAAACGCAAGCTTTGCCCGTGGTCGCACCAGATAGCGCCATTAGGATATCGCCCCTAGCGATTGAAAACTTTTCTCCTCCGTTAATTTCATCATGATAAATAATTCCATCCAAATCAACAAAGCCAGTATCCGCTGAAATGTTAGAAATACGAACTACTGGAATTCCCGATTTGGCAAAATCTTCACTCTTGAATGCGTACCCAGATTGCATCCGGGCAAACCCGCTCAACGGACAAATTTCCCAATCCTCTACAAACTCAGGAAACCGCAGCGCTGGCTCATTCATACCGGTGCCTCAATCCCAAGCTCCGCACAAAACCCTGCAATCTGCGCGTCCAGATCGGCCATGCCTTCGGCATTCGCTCGCAACTCAGCCGCGACTTCGGTCAGATCAATCGCCTCTTCCTCCTCAAACGTGTCCACGTAGCGCGGAATATTGAGATTATAGTCATTTTCTGCAATCTCCGCCATTGTGGCGCGGTGTGAAAATTTTTCTTCCACGGCCCGGCCCCGGAACGTATCCACGATCTTGGCAATATCCTGCGGGCGCAGAAAGTTCTGGTTTTTGGCTTTTTCAAAACAGGTGGAAGCATCGACGAACAGGATATCCTCGGGGTGTTCGCGGCATTTCTTGAACACAAGAATACAGGTCGGGATTGAGGTGCCGTAGAAGATATTCGCAGGCAGACCAATCACCGCATCCAGCCAGTTGCGTTCCTTGATGATGTATTCGCGGATATGGCCCTCTGCCGCGCCCCTAAACAGCACTCCATGGGGCAGAATGACGGCCATGGTGCCGTTGTCATCCAGCTGGTAAAGCATGTGCTGTACAAAGGCAAAATCGGCCTTGGAGGCCGGTGCCAGCCGTCCATATTGGCTATAGCGGTCATCATTGAGCAGCATCGGATTGGCTGACCATTTGGCACTGAAGGGTGGATTGGCCACCACAGCCTCAAAACGCTTGTCCGCATGTTGCGGATGTTCCAGCGTGTCTTCCTGTTTCAAATCGAAATTGCGATAATGGACCCCGTGCAAAATCATGTTCATGCGCGCAAGGTTATAGGTGGTGCGGTTCATCTCCTGCCCGTTGAAATCCCCCACCTCGACTTCCTTGGCGACCCGCAGCAGCAACGAGCCAGACCCGCAAGTGGGATCATAGACCGATTTGATCCGGCTCTTTCCGGTCGTGACAATGCGGGCCAAAATCGTGCTGACCTCTTGCGGGGTGTAAAACTCGCCCGCCTTCTTGCCCGCACCGCTGGCAAATTGCCCGATGAGATATTCATAGGCATCGCCCAGCACATCGCTGTCGGGCTTTTCCAGCTCGAAGTCGATCTCATCCAGATGGGTCAGGACTTTGGCAATAAGGGTATTTTTGGCTTCTTCGCTGCGGCCCAACTTGTTGGAGGTCAGGTCCATGTCGGAGAACAGATCGTCAAAATCATCCTCAGATTCCGTGCCCATGGTGGAGCGTTCGATGTTGTTGAGAATGCGCGCAAGATCTTCGATGATGAAGTTGCCGGGCTTGCTACCCCGCTTGGCAACAGCGCTGAACAGCTCTGAGGGTTTCAGGAAATAGCCCAGCGCACCAATCGCCGCATCAGCGACCGCTTCCAGATACGCCTGTCCCTCGTCGGTGGATTCATCCAGATTGCTGAAATCAATCTTGTCAGCAATCAGCACCGAGTTGGCATAAATATGGAGCCGCTCGGACAGATATTTGTAGAAGATGAACCCCAAAATATAATCGCGAAACTCATCTGCATTCATCTTGCCGCGCAGGGTGTTGGCAATATCCCAAAGCTTTTGCTCCAGCTTTTTCTTTTGTTCGTCCGTCACGTAAACCACCCCCGAAAACATTCTGATTCGTAACCATACAACACGCATGAATCAGATTGCATCATTCAATTTCTCCGCTGCAATACTCCTGAGTACATCGCGGAGTTGCGGCTGGGTGATCGGTTTGTCTGTATGGCTGCTTTGTAAGCGGTTCGCCGACCCCACATTCCATATAGTTTGCTGATATGCGATTTGATCCCTTCATAGCTTTGAAGAAGGCCATCGCGCAGAAGCTTGGTGAACGCGCAATGAAACCAGTAGCCATCGGGCGCAAGAATTGGATGTTTGCTGGTTCACAGCGTGGTGGTAAAGGCAATGGCCATGGCTTTGCCCTGATTGAGACTGCCAAACTCAATTGGACATTACTTCCCGACTGTCATTAACACTTGGGCATCTCAGTTGTGCTCTTCTTGTCGAATGTGCAGCGCCTGGCGTGGCCTTTATCAACAATCACCTGGTTGATGTCCCGGCCACCAAGATAAATCTGGCCTAACCAGCGGCCATATTTGCCCTTCTTGTCGCCGTCCTTACTTTTGAAGGTGCGGATGATGATTTCCTTATCACCAATTAGTTTTTCTAGAAATATTTTGCCAGCCTTCCGCGGCGCACCCTTGTTGGGTGCATCAATCTCATGCAACCTAAAACGCTGATTTTTTATCCAAGTGTAAAACCCTAGGTCGATGTCAACGACAATTGTGTCGGCATCGATCACACGCACTACTTCGGCACGGTAGAGATACGCTGGTTCGGTCGGGCCATCGTTAGCAGCGGAGGCGGAGATCGTTGACGAGAATGTAAAGTTTAGCGCGATGAAGGCTGTGGTGGTTGCTAAAGTCAGATTCACTATTTCAACTCCGCGTTCTCGATTAGACTCCTAGTATGCTTGGTTGCTTGGGTTTTGCAATGGGCACTCAAGCTTTCAATCATGTCGGCGTGTTGACCGCCTTAGCACTATCAGAAATCGTCAAACTCTACGGGTCAAAAACGCCACAACGATTGATTTTGATTGATGGCGAACGTGTTACAAAATTGATGGTGCAATATCAGGTTGGTGTTCGTGTGCAGAGAAATTGAAAGCGTCCGGCCAATCGAGCCTTTAACCGAGTTGACAGTCAGTCAGTTGATCTCTTCGCAGGTCCCATAAGAGATGCTGCCGCGATCGCACGACCCATTAGAGGCAAGCTCCGTTAGTGCAGCGGCATAGCGGCTTCGCTGCTTTTGGAGAGTCACAATTCCAAATCAAAAATGGATGGTGCTGAATACTGGTCCGCTCCAGCTTCGCGCGGCTTACCAAATCCGCGATCGAGCAAGGCTGTCGCTGCTGCAATGCGTGCCGTTTCCGATGTGCCGTGCTCACAAACGTCTATAAGCGTCTCAAATGCCGTGTAGGTATGCTCACGCGCCAGCACAGATAATCGAGACTTCATGTCGACTGTTGCCCTGTTTGGGCTCCCTACGGGTCTCCCCGCGCCTTCTCGTGTGCCACCTCGACTCATTTTGATTTCCCTTTGATATTTTCCAAAAATGGTTCTCTCCCATTTGTTTTTAATTTGTGTCTGGGAGAGTTGTTTCTACTGAGAATTTTCAGTGCTGGATTTCAGCGTAATTTTAAGGACATTGGCGGTGCTTTTCTATTAAATTAGATAGTTTATTAGATAGCACAAAATGGGTAATAAATCTATATCACTGGAAAAATTAATGTTTTTAAGTAGATCGGCGGATAATATCTCCGCCACTGGGCGTTTAGTTCGGATTGTTTGTTTGGTTATCTGCCAGCCGTGGGGGGCAATATCTTTGCCCATCGTATCGGGCTGATCCGCCCCAAAATGACGGTTGTGACGCATGTGACGCGTTTTCTAACTGCACGCTCTATCCAAAAAAACATAGTTTAGCATTATGAAGTGTCACAGAACTAAAAACATTAAATTTCCCCATGATTAGTACAGTTAGATAATGCGTCACATGCGTCACATGCGTCACAAGGCAAGCGTCCGGCCTGACCGACCCATCTCCTGAGTTGGTGTTCTGCGAATGTGTCCATCGATTGCGGGCTTTAGTGTCCGTTTAATATAAGTGGGCACCAAGCGATGCCAGGAAAGACAAAACGGACATGACGAAGATGGAGCGATGACTTCAAACGGCTGGTCGTTGCGGAGGCATCACGGCCTAGAGTATCAGTGGCGGCCATTGCCCTAACGCTGATCGAAACAGCCAAACTCAATGGCGTTGATCCGCAAGCGTGGCTGACCGATGTCCTCGGCCGCATCGCCGACCACAAGATCACCCGTCTGGACGAACTGATGCCCTCGCGTTATGCCGCATCCGCAGCGTAACTGGCAAACCCGTCGCCAAGATAGAGCCCCTTCGCCGGACGGTCACGTCACAAACGTCATGCCCCAACGCTATATGGTCTTTACCTTCAACCCTGTGACATAGCGCGTGTTGCGATCTCGATCCGCTCCAAAGCCCAGCCGGGTCAGTCTATCCCGCATACCCTTCTGGCTCATCGTCTTTCCAATACCGTACTCATTAGCCCAATACTCGTATGCTCTGTAAACATCCGCAGCCGGTGCGCGCGCACCCGCCAAGCGCTCGCAGCAATCATCAACGAATTGCGCCACCTGATCGGCTTCAAGTCGCCACTCTTTCTTTGCGGCCTCGGACGATTGCGGCTGTGTGAAACCATTGGGCAGCGCGTTGGCGTATGCGTCCAGCGCCATATTAAGGATGCCAGGCAATTCCGTCAGCAGTCTTTCCTTCAAAAGTGGATCTTGCTCATGCGGTGCGAAGGTCCGCTTGAATTGCAGGATCGTGGCGCGCCGGAATAGCGCCTCCGAGAAGTCGCGCGTATGCGGCATGTGGTTCGTACCAAACCAACAGGTTGCGAAAGGCCGCATCAAAAATGGGTCCTTAAATTTATGCTCAACTGTTGCCGCTTCGCCCGATGTGATCGCCTTCAACTCCGCGTCTGCGATAACCTCGCCTTGCTTTAGTTCGGTGACGATATTGGCAAGTTTCTGATGCAGGTGAGCCCGTTGGAACTTGTTTTCAAAGTTCGACGGTTGGACGCCCGCAACGTTTTTAGGACCTAGCAAACCTTCCAATACGGCCAGCAAGACGCTCTTACCATTCGCTCCCGGCCCGATAAGCATGACAAACTTCTCATGCCGCGCATGGCTCATCAGGGTGTAGCCGATAAGTTCCAGCGTCGATTTGATCTTGTCGGACTTGTCAACGTCGTCTTGAAAAACCTGATCCAGAAACGCCCGGAACAGCGGCGCATCTGCGGCCACATTATGCGTCACCGGGATTTGCGTTGTCCGGTAGTGTTCGCGGCAATGTGGGCGTAAAACCCAGCGGCCGTCTTGCAACTCGATTTCGCCGTTCTCGCAATTCACGCTTTCAGGATTGCCCCGGTTGAATTCGTGGTCAGGCTTATAAATCTCGGATTTCAGAACATCGGTAACCCCATTCACAAGGCTGGCGGTCACGTCCACGCCCTCGGTATCAATTACGTTCTGCGTTGCTTGCTTTATTGCCCTGTCATCCTGTTGCGCCCATACACCCGCATCCGACCATTGCCATACGAAAGCATCAGCGCAGATTATGTTTTCGCGCCCGATGCCGCCTAGCGTGACGCGGGCAAGGTCAAGCTGGTTTAGATCGTCCGTGTCGCTGCCGAAAGAAAGTTGGTCGCGCAACGTACTAAGCGGAACCTTGCTCGCATCTTTGATTGCGCGAAAGATCGCATCCCGGCGCATGGGGTTTAGCCCGGCGGCTTCGATCACAATCGCTTCCATGTCGTCGACCTTCCCCGGCTCCAACTCCTGCGCGGCCTCCATGAGTTCATCATAGCTGCGCGGCTCAGGTACATCGGGCGCAGGCTTTTGCGGCCTTTGCCCCGGCACGGCCATGTGTGGGGCTGTCGCGGCGGTGTGAGTCTTTTGACGATTAAGCCCCGCTTCCAGCGCATAGGCCCGCACAGCGGCGCTAGAATCGCCGCCATGCTCGAAGTAGCAAAATAGGTCAAAGGCGTCGCCATGTCGGTGCCCATCTTTTGTCGCGGCTCCGATTTCTGCGGTAGCGTCGGTTCCTGAAAGACTGATCCAATATTCCCCGCAATCGCGGGTCGCATAGCTGCCCGATGACTGAAACGGGCTTCTCCAGTCCTTTGACGATCCGGCTTGTGCGTATCCATAGCGTGCCAGCAAATCGGCCACACAATGGGCTGCATTGAAAAGATCCACCGGCGTAACATCGTCAGCCTGAATCTTAGCCTTGCGCTCGGCCATGCGCCTTCCCCGTACCGCTTGCGCTTCGGCCTCAGCCTTGGCCTGTGCTGTCCGCATTGCATCCTTTTGACGCATGATTGCGTGATCGGCGGCTAGGTCCAGCAGACCATCACCCTTGTGCAATTCGTATTCGTAAAAATCGCCCCGGTTTGGCAGGTAAACTAGCTGCGCCGGGCGCGACAAAGCGCGGTCAGGGATCAACAGACCATTGGCGGCCTGTTCCAGAAGATCGAAGAAGGCGTTTTGTGTGTCGGTGAACTCTGTGCCGGAAATGTCATTCTTGATCGGCACAAGCGCCCGCCACTTGCGACAATGCTCAGTCGCCCCCCGGCTGGAATAGATCATACGAGCCTTGTCTCCTATCGCGTCAATCAGCGCCTTGTCGATTTCGGAAAGGCCCAGATCATTTTCATCTACATCAAGGGTCAACCATCGGAACGCGCCATGCTCTCGCTGCGCGTCATGGCAACGCGCATCATCGGCGGCATAGGTGGACGGGATGAACCATTGCCCGTGCTTTTTCTGGACGCTTGGCGGCTCTTGCACCAGCTTGGCGATGTCTGCGCCTGTCACCGTTGCATAAGGACGCCCTGCAAATTGTGACGGGTTGCTGCGCCCATCGTTCAACGTTTCTGCGCGCGTGTCCCTTTGCCCGTTACCAGTCGGGAAAGTCGGCTTTTGGTCAGTCATGCTCGGTCTCTTAGGTTGCCCCAAAGACGCAGCGGTGCTAAAAAACCCCACGATCTGCCCAGACCATTTGAGTATTCTGAAGCCCGTCCGCGCTCCATGCGGGCGGGTTTATTATTCGGAGATGATCGGTTGTGTGATGCCCTCGACCTGTTGCGCTTCCCACGCCTCAATTTTGGCGAGATTCCAACGGGTAGCGCCGCCGAGCTTTACGGGTTTTGGAAATTCGCCTCTCCGGGCCCAACGCCAAATTGTAGTGCGGCAAACACCGAAGCGTTTCGCCAAACTTTTGTCCGATAGATATTGCATTTCGAAGCACCTAGTTCGTTATGATGCTTTCCAATATATTGCGGCAGCAATTGGTTATAGGGACTAAGTTAATTGCGTAACTTTGCCCCCAACCCAGCTGTGACGGCCGCAGCAATCGACGGAGTTATCGGATGCTTGCGTAGGGCGTGTGTGACAGTGCTGATTGTGCTTTTGGCAGCTTCACTGACGGCATCCACCGCAGTTTCATTAGTCGTATTGCCCTTAGCATAACGTGCAATGCTGAACTTCTGAACGACAGCTTCGACGGCGTAACTCAACTCAACGTTACGGATAAAGTCTCTATATGGGTCTGGGCCGCGCTTCGTGGGGCGCAAACGCTCTCCTTCAAGAACATCAGCCGCAAACTTTGCCAAATTTTGGGGAAGTCGCTGGCCTTCGCGAATTAGCCCGGCCACGGTTATAACTAAAGCATCAAAGTCGTTTGTGTCCATGTCGCCGTCGAGCGCTTTTTCAATCGCTTGGTAGGTTTGTTCGTCCTGTTCCTCGTTGCTTCCTTGTTTGGCGCTTGCTCTGAGAATTCCCATCATGATCTGCCCCTCGTGCTGAGTCAGAAGTTCACGAGCATAGGCAACTACATCTTCAAAAACTGGGCGGTTTTTCATCCCCGTATCCCCACAACTTTTTGGTTCTGTTCACCCCGCAGGAAACGACCCCAAGCGTCCATCATGGCCCGACGCTTCTCAACCATGTCGCCCCGCCGGTAAGCCCGTTCAACCTCGCTGCCAACCGTGTGCGCCAACGCAATCTCTGCCATGTCGCGAGGGAACTCTGTGCGCTCAGCGGCCCAATCGCGGAAGGTGGACCGCAGGCCGTGAGGGACAGCTGTGCGGCCTGAGCGAGCGTCTGTGAAGCCCTGCCGGCGCATCACCGCACTGATAGTCATGTCACTGATCTTACCGCCTTTGGCCGCTGGGAAAGTGTAGGGCGACCCTTCGAACCGTGGCAGGCTCCTAAGCAAGCTAACGGCTTCGTCAGTCAGTGGAATACGGTGTTCCTTGCCAGCCTTCATTCGATCGGCAGGGATGATCCAAAGGTCACCATCAATTTCATCCCATGTAGCGCCGCGAACCTCGCCAGACCGCGCGGCAGTCAGCGCGAGGAACTCCAACGCCCGCGCCCCCATGCCATCGCGCTGTTTCAGATCGGTGAACCAAGGCGCTGCGTCTGCTAACACCAAAGCCGGTTGGTGAGTGACCTTAGTTACCTTGGAGGGCTTCGGCAGGATTTCGGAAAGATTGCCTTTCCATCGTGCGGGGTTGTCACCTTCGCGATGGCCGGCAACGGTTGCCCATGAAAGCACAGCCTCGATCCGGCCGCGCAATCGACTTGCCGTCTCAGTCTTGTTCATCCAAATCGGCTCCAGTGTCCGGCGTATGTCCTGCACGGTAATGTCGGAAACCAGCATGTCGCCAAGCGTCGGCGCCGCGTATCTATCCAGAGTGGCGCGCCATTGCTTGCGGTGCTTCTCGTTGTCAAATTCAGCGAGCTTGACGGTCAGATAATTCTTCATCGCCTCGGCAAAGGTCATGCTCCGTTTTTCAGCGGCAATCAGGGCGGACCGAGCCGCCTTCTTTTCTTCCAGCGGATTTACGCCCTTGCGGATGCTCATATAGGCGTCACGGGCCAACTCTCGGGCCATTGCAAGCGTCACTGTAGGGAAAGGGCCAAGGCCAATATGTCGCCGCTTGCCGGCTATTGTAATCCGGTAAATCCAACTGCGGGACTGACCATTAGGTGAGATGCGCAACAAAAGGCCGGACGCACCGCCAACAGCATGCATCCCCGGCTTGGTCAGTCGCTTCACTTCCAGGGCACTCAATTCGCTAGCAACACGAGGCATATAAACTCCATAGTATCCTTAGTACTATCTAAATATATGTAATTGCTTGACACAAGATGCAACATCATAAAACATTGAAAATGTCTAAACCATTGTCAAATATGGATAAACATATCAACATGCACTTGGTTACAACGTTACAATGGCAGCCTTCCTCTCCGCCATTCACCCTTGCAAGCGTATGAATTATGTAAGATTCATACAACGCTCGGGGACCGACCCCAAATTCAGCACCAAAGAAAATCGTTTGCGACAGCTGTTCAATCGCACCTAAAGGCAGCGGCTGAGCATCTTGTTTGCCTTACCTTGGTAATTTTTCTGGATCAAAACCATTCTCATTGCGATGCCGCCAGCCATGTCAGTTTTCCGCCATCGGATGTATAGGCAAGCTGCCTTTCGATCCGAAAGAAATGAGAAATCAACGGAAGATTAAGCGCTCTGGCCAGGCAAAACGCTCTGATTTATGACCAATTTGACCCATTATTGATCGTGGCAGACTTTTGGTAATTCCATGATTTCTTCAATTTGAAGGTGCTGGTTGTTACACTTAGCCCGCAAGGGCAGACTCATTTGTCACAACCCCCGATGGAATATTAACCATGCTCTCAGAGAAGTACGCGCCTTGGGTGTATTTGGGGGCTTACAGCAGTGAATCCGCAAAGTATCATTTGACGGCTAAGAGTTTCTGCGCGAAAACGATCAACCTTTTATTAACCAATGCGCTTTTTGCGACTGTGCATTGTATCTGAGTGTGATGTTGCAAGTGCGAAAGTGGCATTGGTATGAATTTCTTCAAGATCTTTGTTTTTCTAACTGCACAATGTGTTGTGGCAAGCGCTATGGCTGCCGATCTGAGCACGTTCCAGCACTATGGCGGTGGGCAGTGCTTGTCTTCTTCGCACTCAAATATCATGAGCCTGCCGGAAGAAGAGATCGTGCGCGTCGTTGAGGAATACCATGATCTTGCGAGCATGGAGCTAGAGTCGGCCACAGTGATTTACTCCCGAAGCCCGGCTTTCGAATGGGCTGGCGAAGCAAAAATCGCATGTGAAACTGCTCTTGGATATTTTGATGGCAACCATGTTGATACGCAATCCATTCAAAAATGTGATTGCTTTACGCGCAGAATGACGAGCTATCGATGAGCAGGGCTGTAGCGAAAACAGATGTTAGGAGCCCGGCCGCAAACCGGGTTGAGTAGTGTAATGCGTAAGTTTAAAAAGCAATTTCTGTTAGCAGGTGTCGCAGCGTTTGCTGTTGCAGCAACGAACTTCAGCGCTTCAGCCTTGTCGCTGAATGAAGCCGTTATGATTGCTGTCGATTCCAATCCGGAAATCGGCCAGGCAATCGCAAATCGCGAAGCTGTTGAGTTTGAACTGAGACAGGCACTTGGATTGTATTTGCCCCGCGTCAGCCTTGAGGGATCGACCGGCATCAGGCGTTTGGACAATCCCAGCCGCAGATTTGCTGGAATTGAGGATGACGCGCTGTAACCAAGCCAAGTGGGTGTTGTCGTAACATATGACATCTGGGATGGCGGGTATCGTAAGTCCGAAGCCAATCGCCAGGCAGCACGGGTTGATGGTGCCTCTTTCCGGGTACTGGAGCGCAGCGAATTCATCGGTCTTGAAATCGCCCGCCAGTATTTTCAGGTCCTGCTTCAGCAAAGGGTTGTGAGAATTGCCCGCGAAAATGTCAGTTTCCATGAGCAAACAGATAGAAATGTGCGCGACGCAGCTGCCAACCGGCAACTGACCGCCGCCGATCGTCAACAGGCCAATGAGCGGCTTGGTCAGGCCCGTGCACGTTTGACCGAGGCAGAGGAAGCGCTCTCCAGCGCCGACATCGCTTTTAATGCCCTCGTTGCCGTTCCGCTTACAAATGCATCCATGCCACCTCGTGTGACCTCCGGTGCTCTACCAGCAGATTTGGCCTCGGCTATCGGCGTTGCACGTGTCAACAATCCGCGTATCAAGATGGCTGCAGCAGATGTTGACGCCGCTGCTGCCGTTATCGAGCAATCCAGAAGTGGCCAAAAGCCCAAACTCAGTTTCGAAGGCAGGGCCACAACCGGCCATGATATCAACGGAACCGAAGGTGCCACCCACGATGTTGAAGCCAGGCTGGCCCTGACTTGGTCGATTTTTGACGGCGGCATTAAAAAGGCAGAAATTCAGGAAAATATTCGGCGCGAAACCGAAACCAGACTTGCCGGTCAACAGGCATACCGTGAAGTGGAAGAAGCGGTTCGCGTCTCATGGGATCGGATGCATCGTCAGGCTCAGCTAGCCAGACAATACGGCGAACAACTGACTGCATCCACGCAGTTGGTGAATTCCTACCGGGAACAATTCACTGTGAACCAGCGGTCTTTGCTGGATGTGCTTGACGCTCAGAATACGCGCTTCAATGTGCAGGTGTTGTCCGAGACTGCCCATTTCAGCCAGCGCTATGCAGAGTACCGGCTTCTGGCGGCCACAGGCGGCTTGCTTGCTTATCTTAGTGTCGAAGCGCCACATCAGTCTGAAGCTTACGCGCGGAGTCAGTTGAACTCACCTTCAGCAGATTCCTACCAACCGCGGAAAAGAAAGCCAGTCAATTTCAAATCTCCGGTGGATTTGACCAAGTTTGTAAACTGATCGAAACTGGTCATCCAGTATAGTTGTTCAGTTGAGATCGACCGGGGCCCTCTCCTTCGGACAGATCTCCTGCGTCAATTTGTCCGCAAAGCCATTTACTGTTTGTTGGTTGCCAGTCAGCAGTAACTGTCTTGAGATTGTTGTTGCGCTGGGGAAATAGAATGCCTTGGTCTTGTTTCACCAACCAGGCAGATAGAGGGTGTACCAAGTGAGTACATTGAAAAGTCCTGGCACGAAGCCGGATCCCGGTTCCGAACGTCCTGAACCGGCACAAAATACTCAAAGTGTGCAACCACGACAAGATTCCTCAAACGATGTCGGTCTTGCAGATAGCGGACAGCGATCCGTCAGTGAGCCTGCTTTTGATCAAACTGCACCGGATTACGATCCGATACTGGCAGCAATCATATTTCTGGCCCATGAAATGCGACGACCAAGCTCTCGCGATGTCATGTTGGCTGGGCTGCCACTATCAAACGGTAAGCTGACACCGGAACTGATACCTCGAGTGCTGGAACGTATCGGACTTGCCGCAACTGTCGGCAATGGCACGTTGGATGGGCTTGCAGCCTTTGATATGCCCGTGATCATGGCCGACAAGACAGGCGGAATTGTTGTCTGCGCGGGCCGCAATGCAAACTCTGAATTTGTCGGATTTGACCCCGACAAGGCACAGCGCGTCACTTTCTCCAACCGGAGATTCCCACCCGCCAAAAAGCGGGATTTCTTACACATTAAACTACTGGCAGAGGACGTGGAACTGCCGGACTCTACAGACGACAGCACCAATAAGGGCCGTCAAACGCATTGGTTACGGACTGCCCTTGCTGGCCATGGCAAAGGCATCGCGAATGTCATTCTGGCGACAGTGCTCATCAATCTTTTTGCAATCGCCATGCCGCTGTTCACATTGAATGTCTATGATCGGGTGCTGCCCAACAAGGCCATTTCCACGCTTTGGGTGCTGGCCATCGGATTGGCCATCGTGCTGGTTTTTGATCTGATCTTGAAAGTCGTTCGAGGCTCCATTATCGACTTTGTCGGGCGCAACATCGATTTCAGCCTGTCCTCTGTCATGTTTGACAGAGTTCTGAATGCGACTTTGGCTGAACGCCCCACCTCTACGGGCGCATTTGCCAACAGAATTGCTCAATATGAAGTGTTGCGAGATTTTTTTACATCCAGCACCGTGGTCATGTTCATTGATATTCTATTCATGGGGCTTTTTGCATATGTGATCGGCAGTCTGATCGGCTGGGTGGTTATATTTCCGCTCATTGCGACGCTCATCGCACTTCTTGTCACAACTCTGATCGGGTTTCGGGCGGGTGCAGCGGTAAAGTCCGCCTTGCAGGAATCTGCCGGCAAAAACGCGGTTCTGTTTGAAACACTGGCTGCGGTGCAGACAGTAAAGGCCACCCGATCCGAAGGGCATTTTCTCAGCCGATGGGAAAATGCAGTTCTGAAATCTTCTGAAACTCAACACAAGATCAAATCCCTGCAATCCATTGCCTCGAATTTTACGGCAGTTGCCGGCCAGCTTGCCATGATCAGCATCATTATCGGTGGCACCTATCGCTTCTCTGCGTCGGAAATCAGCATGGGCGCAATCATTGCCTCCATGATGTTGTCAAACCGCCTCATTGCACCGGTCGCACAGATTTCATCAGCGATTTTGCGCACACGTGGCGCTCTTGAGGCTTATCGGGTGCTGGGCCAGGTGATGGCGCTTCCCGACGAACGGACCAAAGTCAAAAACTTTGTAAATCGGAAAATTCAGGCAGGAAGAATTGATTTTTCCAAAGTTCGCTTTGCCTACCCTGGAGCGAAACAATTTGTGCTGGATCAGGTTTCCTTTTCGGTTGCCCCCGGAGAAAAGGTCGGGATCGTGGGGCGCATTGGCTCCGGGAAGACAACAATCGGCCGATTGCTCGTCGGATTCTATGAACCGGATGAAGGCGAAATACTCGTAGACGGCGTTGCGATTGGACAATACCACCCAGCTCATTTGCGGACGCAAGTTGGATTTGTCCTGCAGGATCCGGAGCTGTTCAATGGGACAGTCAGGGAGAATATTGTTCTGTCAGACCCGACGGCCTCGGAAGACCGTATTATTGACGTTGCAGGTCGGGCCGGTGTCGAGGATTTTGTATCACGCCATCCGCTGGGGTTTGACATGCCCGTGGGTGAACGCGGAAATTTGCTTTCGGGCGGGCAGCGTCAGGCAATTGCCCTGGCAAGAGCCATGCTGACCAATCCGAAAATACTGTTTCTGGACGAACCTTCCAGCTCAATGGATCTGGCGACAGAGCGCCAGTTGATCGATCATCTGGCAAAGAGCCTGGCTCCAGATCACACAGTTCTCATTGCCACCCACAGGCACAGTCTTTTGGCACTGGTGAGCCGTCTCATCGTTATTGACAATGGTCGGATCATTGCTGATGGGCCGCGTGATACCGTATTGGCGCAACTCAAGGCGCGGGGGTCAGCCCAATGAGCGACCCCAACACAGTTTTCGGGCGCTCCGAATATACCAGACGTGCAAGCCGCCTGCCCCGGCGCTGGTCATCGGTGATTATGTTCGTCACCTTGTTCATGATTGCCGCTGTGACATGGGCGGCACTTGCACCCATTGATGAAATCTCGCGCGCAGAAGGCCGTGTTATCCCCTCTGGCAAAACCCAAGTCGTGCAAAGCGGCGTTGCCGGAGTGGTTGCCGATATATTTGTGCGCACCGGGCAACAGGTCAAACAAGGGCAAGTGCTCGTAAGACTGGATGATACGACAACCTCGTCCTCTGCCGGAGAAGTGGAAGCGAAAGTCCGCGCTTTAAGTGTGCAAGTGGCTCGGTTGCGGGCCGAAGTTGAAGCCGGCTCGCTGGGGCGTTTTGTGTGCCCGCCTGAAGTGGCAGCATCTGCGCCGGAAATTTGCGCAAATGAGGAAAGTCTTCAGCAAACGCGCGCACAAGGACTGCAACAGTCGAAGGATGTTCTGGAGCGCCGAATTGAACAAAGGCAACGCGAGTTAAATGAAGCCCTGTCAAATCTCACGCGACTGAATAACACTTTGGTGCTTGCCTCAGAACAGCTCTCCCTGATCGAGCCGTTGGCAGCAAAACAACTGGTCGCCCAATCCGAAATTCTGGCAGCACAACGGGACGTTTCCGAACTGACCGGACAGATTGATGCGATCAACGAAACAGTCGAACGGCTGAAAGCAGCTCTCGCGGAAGCCAATTTGCAGTCCAGCATTGCGGAATCGCAATTTCGCGAACAGGCATTGACCGACCTGACACAACGCCTTGCAGAACTGACCTCGGCCCGCGAAGTCCTTCGTGGCGCGACAGATCAGGTGACACGAACTGAAATTCGCTCCCCGGTCAACGGCATCATCAACAATATGGGTGTAAATACGATTGGTGCGTTCATAGCACCTGGAGACAGGCTCCTCGATATTGTCCCCGTATCGGAAAAGCTTCTTGTCGAAGCGCGGCTGAAACCGTCGGACGTGGCCTTTATCCTCCCCGGCCAGTCAGCAAATATCAAGCTGACCGCCTATGATTTTTCGGTTTATGGCGGGCTCGAAGGCCATGTCGAAAATGTTTCTCCAGACAGCATAGTCGATCCGAACACGCGCGAAACCTACTACATTGTGCTGTTGTCGACGGATCAGTCCAAGCTGGATTTCGGCGGACAGGAACTGCCAATTCTACCCGGCATGGTCACAAATGTTGAAATTTTGACCGGAAAGAAAACCGTCCTGCAATTCATATTGAAACCCATCAACAAAGCCCGCAACGAAGCCTTGAGGGAACGGTAAAGGATGACAGGTAAAGCCAATCTTTCCCGAACTGCGCTGCCGTCAATGGAGAATTTTGCTCAGCTGACGGAACCCGAATTTCATACGGTGATGGTCGATAAAAAGCGGCGGGGCATTCGCCTTGAGAGGATATTTTGGGAAACTCTGACCCTCATGGCTGAGGATCATGGCTTGAAACGGGCCGAACTTATCAACCAGATCATCCTGGATAATTCCGGCCAACCTGAAAACCTGGCAAGCCTTCTTCGCTGTTATGTTGCCTATGTATCGGAAACATCGAGAAGCACGGCTGCCGCTCAACTGCAGGAAGTCATCCGACAATTCCAACAGGCACCTGTGGCGTCATTTTCAATTGATAGGCACAAGAAACTGCAACAGGTCAATCAGGATTTTGTACGGTTTTTGCGTGTCATTTCGGGCAGTATGAACCGGGATATTTCGGGCGATGTCGTCAAACTTGTTCTGGACACACCGTTGGAGCAATTATTCGATCGGCTATTGGGGACAAGCGATGCTGTGGAATGTGGTTATTCGGTACAAGTGGACGATCGAAAACGCCGGGGTGTTTCGAAAGTAACCGTCGTGTCTGCCAGGCATGAGTATGCTTTGGTCGGATTTATACAAAACTAATTGGCGACACGCATAATGGAAATTATGATGACATTTTTAAACGCGTTCAACCGCAGCCGGCATACTGCGCTTCTGTTACCAAAACTGCTTGTATCGACCCTGCTTTTGTCGTTGCTGCTGCTGGGCAGTTGTTCGAATGGAACCGTTTTCACCCAGGATATCAAGGGCGGAGATCAACCCTCCGACGAAACAGTTGGCGCAGGTTCAGTTCTGGTTGGTTTGTTGGCCTATTCCGCACCTATAAATCTGAGCGATGGCTCTGCGAACGCAGTCCAACTTGCTGGTCGGCTGGCAGCTGAACAATTATCTGGCGGGCCGGTTACACTGGTGGTGCGCCATTCGCAGGGGGATGCAGCATCTGTTCAAAAAGCTGCAACTGACTTCATTACAGCTGGCGTAGATGTGGTCATTGGGCCTCAAAGTGGTGCGTCGGCTGTTGAACTGGCGAAATTTCTGTCTTTGCAGGAAATACCCGTCCTATCACTGGCTCAGGCCGCCGATCCTCAAATCGGTTTGTACGCAGCCGGCATGAACTATCGCGAAGAAGCTATTGCGACAGTGGCCGAAATGCTCCGTCGCAATTATAAAACCATCTATATAATCGAAGCCGCTGCCTCTGTGTCGCAGGTCTATTCTCGCCAACTGAATGAGCAGGCAAAAAGGGCTGGCTTAACAGTCAAGACGATTGTGTTTACATCTAACTCTGCGCTTCCACAGAACGTTGTTGCAGCGTGAGCGTCCGGTCTACCCGCTCTGACGCTTCCCGCTCAAGAGAGATAATGTCCATTAAGATTAAGTGGACATTAGTGGGTCTGGAATGGCGAAGCGGCGACGACGTAGGAATTGGAGCGACGACG
>Ga0163216_100869_pt1 | contig 29192 bp, 37 predicted proteins | sample SynspAceP_FD_167610 | JGI IMG/M metagenome (GOLD analysis project Ga0163216, IMG submission 167610) | Saline lake microbial communities from Ace Lake in Antarctica - Synechococcus sp. Ace-P (Illumina Assembly) | ecosystem: Environmental > Aquatic > Non-marine Saline and Alkaline > Saline ...
AACGAAGTGGCTGCGCTGCTGAACAATCGCCCCAGAAAGACCCTCGGCTGGAGAACGCCCGCCGAAGCAATGGCCGACGAAATCGAGGCCTTCAAACCAGGTGTTGCGCTTGCAACTTGAATCCAAGTAGTCAAACCGGGTTCGACGGAGCACAAGCGATGTCCACTTACCTGCATGAAACAATCCATTGGTGGCAACATATTGGTTCCACTTACGGCTTGATCTTTGGATTGAACTTCCCGGTACAGTCATATTGCACTCACAAAGAACTTAATCTCCTCACGTCGAAGATAGGCTTTGTGAAATCAATACGACAGTTCATGGATGGGTTGGGTCCAGATCAGCAGCGTGGATATGAAACTGATGCCGGTCTGGCGAACTTCATCATTAACCAACACTATGATCTTGAAGCATATAGATGGATTACATTTGACGGGAGATCGGCGGGTAAAATAGTTCGCAATCCATTGTTCGAAAGTGTCGGCCACGCATTCCATTTGACCTATTCAAATACTGTGAAAGTGATTGGAGCAACCGTAGACCGGACCTTTGACACCCTACCCAACCCGTCATCTTGGCACGATGGCTTCAAGCAACTGAAATCTGAAAATCATGATAACTTTGTGTATGGAAAACCGACCACGCTCTGGCCGTTTGGCTCCAAAGAAATTTTTGAAGGGCAAGCCCGCTTTAGCCAAATTCAATACCTTCACAATGCATCCGGCAAGAAATTCTCATGGGAAGACTTCCAGGAACTTGGTTGGTTCCTGCCTGTTTATATTGCCGCCTTTGAGCACTTTCTCAAGTTGATTGGGGAACCTTGGCCAGCCAATGTCGATAGTCCCTTGGTGGGCCTATTTCTGCTCATCTGTGATTTTTCATTGAATCCAGGATCGGGGTTTCCATTTGCAATTGATCCCAATTTCGGATCGTTCCTGTATGACGTGACCCCCGCCGCCCGGTTCATGAATGCATGTAAAATTGTTCAGAGCAAGTTTCCTTGCATGAAGTCTGCTATTGTCGATCATAGTAGGGAAGAGTTTGAAAATATTGGAGGCGAGATATCACACGCACTAAATCAACCCTCACCATTGGCCATCTCCCAGAAGTTGGCAGCATGGTTTCAACCCGAAGGGCCATTTCCGACTTTGAGACGCGAGTATGATAAGTATGCTTTCAGCCCCACCAACTATTCTGTCCGTTTTCTACTATCGCACTTTCTTACTTTTCAACAGGACAAGGCCCTTCATCCAGAAGTCTTTTGTTGGCCGGGCGCTTGGATGGCTGGAGAAAAGATTCACTCAAGAGCTTTCGACTTTTTTAATAAGCATGGTGCCCCCTTTGTCGACCGTGAAGATGACAATGGAATTTTCCCCCGCATACAGCGAGGAAGGAGTGAAACCCAAATTCAGGAGGTTTTTGATGTCTTCTACAGCAATGTTGTCGTTCACACGATGACCGATGAATGGATTTCTGAGCCTGGGCCGTTCAAGTATGACCTTTCATGGTTGTCCCAAAGAGCGAGTCCTTCGGAGGCACAGCAATATATGCGCAGACAGTTCAAGTCACTATATGGCCTGGACCCTGAAGACGTTCGTACCTTGTAGCTATCAGCAGATTATGTCTTGACTTAATCTTGGCTTTCCTACTGTCCATGAAAGCAACAAGATCGGGTATACTTTTGTAAATAACTGAAATATATATATTTGGTAACACATTCTACCAAAATAATAGCAAAGTGATTAATTTCAGTGAGTTAGATGCAAGAACCATCCGTGAGCGAGTGGACATGGCCCAGCTTTGGGATGCATGGCTTATCGCCGATGATCTTCGGCGGCACAGCTTTCTTGGGTCATTAGGATGGGAAACCCGCAGCAGCAACGAGTATCTCTACAGCAGAAAACGTGGGGTGGTTAAATCCCTTGGCCCCCGCAGCCCAGAAACCGAGAAGACGCACACTGCGTTCCTGGAGGGGCGAGATGCCAACAAGGTAAGGTTGGCTACCCTGGCCCAAGAAAGGGACCGCTAGACCACTATCCTGCGCACCCTGAACGCGGGGCGTTTGCCGATCATGGCGTCACGGACACTCAGGGCCATCAGAACCCATGACAAACAAGCGATGGTGCGGGTGATCGGCACAAATGCACTTTACGCCTATGAAACTTTGGCAGGAGTCGTGTTCAACTCTGAATCCACGGCCACCGGCGACATCGACATTCTGATGGATGACCGCAACAGGCTCAGGCTGTTGACTGAAGCTGATGAGCCGATTGGGCTAACAAGGTTGATTCAGGGTCGAGTAGACAAGACGTTCCAGCCCCGCAACAAAGCAGATTTCCGTCTGACCAATGATCGTGGGTACATGGTTGAGTTTGTGCGTCCAGAACCAACGCCACCTTATCTGGTTGCCCCAGGATCAGAACCACTGGAAGACGGTGATATCCGCCCTGCCCCAATAGTCGGTCTGCAGTGGCTGGTGAATGCCCCCGCGATAGATGTGATCGTTCTTGACGAACGCGGCTTCCCGGTACCGATGCGATGTGCTGATCCAAGATACTGGACGGTGCATAAGCTTTGGTTGTCACGCCGCGATGACAGGGATGCCCAGAAGAAAATCCGGGATCGGGAACAAGCCGATATCATGATGAGGCTGTTGGCTGAACGCCTGCCGCAGTTCCCCATCAATGATGACTTCCTGTCGATGTTGCTCGGTGATCTGAGGAAAAACATGCCTCAAGCTACACAGAACGATCCAACCGGGCCCTCATGGTAAATTTACAACTTCAAACGGAGAGCAACGGTATTGGCTCTGGTGGCGTGATCGGGTAATATGGGAGTAACAGTGATTGGCGAGTGTGCTAGTCGATAAAACTGTTGCCATTCCGATTGCCAAATCAGTGCCAATTCAGCCCCAAATCCAGCACATATGAAGGTTTAGCGTATATTTTTCTGACTTAAAATCAATATGATACGACACTTAATTAGAGACCAAAAGATTGCCAAGGTTAGGGTCGAGAGTTCGAATGTCTTCGCCCGCTCCAGTTAGACCACCCATACCCCGGGTGGCTTTTCGTCGTTTAAGGGGGCAACCTGTGATCCGGTCATGCAGTCAATATATAAAAAAGGCCACACGCAACGCGCATGGCCTCTTTTGGAATTTTAGGCGCCTTATTAAGCACTGACCGCTTTCATAAATCGGTCACGGATCACCACAGGGTCCATCGTGATCACCGGCAGCTTGATGTTGCCGCTGTCACATTTCACCACGATCACAGTCATCTTTTTACTATCTATGGCGGCTTGCAGTACTTTGCCGGTGTCGACATCCTGACAGACAACCACATTTTCACAGCCGCAGGCCTCGGCCACTTTTTCCAGCTTGGTCTTTTTGCCAGCGTAAGTCGGCTGATCACCGGTGGAACCATAAGACCCGTTGTCGATGATCATCAGGATGAAGTTGTCGGCCACGTTGTTGGCGATGGTCGGCAGCGTGCCGAGGTTCGTCAGAACCGAGCCATCGCCATCAATGGAGATCACCGTCTTGGGCTGCGACAGCGCCAGACCCAGACCAATAGACGACGACAGGCCCATGGTGCCCAGCATGTAGAAATTGGTGGGTTGATCGTCGATCATATGCAGCTCTTGGCTGGGCAGACCGATGTTACAGATGACCAGTTGGTCGCGGAGGATGGGCGCGATCTCGCGCAGGATTTCAGAGCGGATCATTGGTCTCCGTAGCCTCCCCAGAAGTTGGCGTCGGTCAGGATGGCGACCGGCTTGTTGCACATGAAGGTGTATTTCAGGATCATATCGAATTCCTCGACGTCCGATTGTTTGTGGAAATGGTAGGTCGGGATGTTCATCTGCGCCAGCAGCGCTTTGGTGTGCACCGCCATCTCAACCTGACAGGCCACAGGCTCGCGCAGCTCTCCGCGGTAGGAAATGATCATCGGCAGCGGCATCCGGTAATACTGAATCAGGGTCGCCAGTGTGTTGATCGTCACGCCGATAGCGGTGTTCTGCATGATGATCGCTGGCCGCTTGCCGCCCATAAAAGCCCCCGCGCACAGGCCCATGCCCTCGTCTTCCTTGTTGGACGGAATATGGAAAATCTCATCGCGCGCTTCAACTTCTTCAATCACACCGGCCAGCTGCTTGCAGGGCACGGTGGTGACAAAAGAGACGTTGTTGGCGACAAGATCATCAACGATCTTCTTGTCGATATTCATAGGGTCACGGCCTTTCCAAAGCGTTAATTTATTTAATCCTTGCTGCGGCGCACATGCACCGCGCAATTGGCATGGCGCACAACACGCGCCGCCGTGGTCCCCAGCAGAAACTGCCCGAACCCCGGTTTGTGAGAGCCGATGACGATGAGATCCACATCGTTTGCATTGGCATAATCTATAATCCCGCGCGCCGAATGACCTTTGACCAGTGCGGTGGTCACATGCGGGAGATGGGCTGTCTTTTCACCCAGCATCGCGCGCGCCGCATCATAGCCCGCCTGCACGATATCCGCATCCAGATAGGCGCTGACCGATCCTTGCGGCGTCTCGTAGACATGCAGCGCCACAATCACGCCGCCCTCGCTGCGCAGCGCTTCGGCAATACCCAGTGTCTGCTCCGATATGCCATGATCCAGCGCCATGGGGACAAGAATTTTGCGGTACATTGCGGTACTCCTCTCTCAGCCCCAAGGGTCCAGAATGATCTTCGGCTCGGCCACAGCGCCACGGCGCAGTTCGGCAAAGGCGGCAGCCCCTTCGGACAGGGGCCGGTGGCGGCACCAGTCCAGCGCGCCCAGCCGCCCGTCGAAAATCGCCGCCGCCGTATCGCGGAAATCCTGTGCCGTGTAGGTATAAGTGCCGATGAATGTGATCTCTTGCAAGGTCATCCGCCGGATATCGAGGCCACCTGTATCCTCGCCCAGCCCGACATGGGCAATCACGCCGCCTGTCTGCACGAGGGTTGAAGCTGTCGCACGGGTGGCGGCGTAGCCTACCGCATCAATCACCAGCGGGAACTGCCCTTCGGGTTGCGCCACCACATGCTCGCCCAGCGCCCTCAGGAAATCGCGGCGCATGGCGTTCGGCTCGGCGATGGTGACATCTTCCACACCCATCGCGTGCAGGGCCAGTGCGGCGGCAAGTCCGATCGCACCGCCCCCGATCACCAGCGCGCGTCGGTCCATCGCCGGATGCAGGGCGGCCAGCGCCAGACGCGCAGCGTGCCAGCTGACCGCAAGCGGTTCTGCCAAAGCTGCGCGGGACAGCGAGATAACCGCAGGCACCGTCACCAGATTACGCTCGGGCATGGCGATATACTGGGCAAAAGCCCCCTCGCGCGGCTGCATCGAGATGATCTGGCGCTGCGGGCACAGGTTTTCGCGCGCCGATGTGCAGGCAGAGCAAGTGCCACAGGTGACCAGCGGGTTCACCGTCACCCGCCGCCCGTCCAGCGCACCGCCGACAATCACACCAGCGGCTTCATGGCCAAGAATCAGCGGCGCCGGGCGGCGCGCGTCATGGCCCAGATAAGCGTGCATGTCAGAGCCGCAGATGCCCACGGCCTCCACACGGATCAGATGCTCCCCCGCCTGCGCCACAGCGTCAGGCACATCGCGGAACCCCAGCGTTTCCACGCCGTCATAGACCAGTGCTTTCATTTTGCGGTGAACCCCCCGTCAACCATCAGGACCTGCCCCGTCACATAAGACGATGCGTCCGAGCATAAAAACAGCAGCGGCCCGTCCATATCCGCCAGCGTGCCATTACGGCCTGTGCAGGTTTGTGCGGCATTGCGTGCGGCCCGATCCGGGTCATCAAAGACCGCCGCCGTCAGCTCGGTCGGGAAGAACCCCGGCCCGATGGCGTTGGCGTTGATGCCATCGCGCGACCACGCTTCGGCCATGGCGCGGGTCAGCTGGGCGATGCCTGCTTTGGACGCGCCATAGGCTATACCGGCAGGAAAGGCGCGTGTGGTTTGCAGCGAGGCAAAATTCACGATCCGGCCCCAGCCCTTGGCCCGCATGGCAGGCACCAGCGCTTGCGACAGAAAGAACGGGGCCGACAGATTCAGCGCCAGCGTAGCGTCCCAGCCCGCGTCTGTCACATCATCCGCCGCCTGCCGCATGTTCACACCTGCCGCATGCACGACGATGTCAGGCGCACCGAAAGGAGCCGCCACAGCGACGTGCAGCGCCTTGATCCCCGCCCGGTCCGCAACATCAGCCGCCACAACGGCGCAGGCATCGCCAATCTCGTCACGCAGGCTTTCCAGTGCCTCGAACCGCCGCGCCACGCCGACAATCTGCGCGCCCGCAGCGGCCAGCGCCACCGCAGCACGGCGGCCAAGGCCAGAACTGGCCCCCGTCACGCAGGCAACGCGGCCTGTCAGGTCGAAAAGGCTACGCGGATCATCCATCGGCGGACAGATCAAAGTTTTCGCCGGGGAAGTATTTGGCCAGCCGCACATCGGCGGCGCGGGCGTGCCCTTCCATCCCTTCCAGACGGCTGATGCGTGCCGTCGCTTGTGCCACACTCTTGGAGCCTTCGCGGGTGGCGCGCTGCCATGTGACGATCTTCATATACTTGTGCACCGACAGGCCGCCGGTATAGCCCGCCGCACCCGAAGTGGGCAGAACGTGGTTGGTGCCGGACGCCTTGTCGCCATAGGACACCGTGGTTTCTTCACCGAGGAACAGCGAGCCATAGCAGGTGAGACGGCCCAGCCACCAGTCCAGATCCTGCGCCTGCACGGTCAGGTGCTCGGGGGCGTAGTCATCAGAGCAGGCGGCCATTTCCTCACGGTCGGCACAAAGGATCACCTCGGCGTAGTCGCGCCATGCAGCAAAAGCATTCTCGCGGTTCAACTCGGGCAGATCGGCTATCAGGTCGGGGACCATCTCCATAACCTTTTCCGCCAAAGCGCGGTCATCTGTGACCAGCCAGACGGGCGAGTTATAGCCATGCTCGGCCTGCGATACCAAATCGGTCGCCACGATATGCGCATCCGCCGTGCTATCGGCCAGCACAAGACTGTCGGTCGGGCCTGCGATCATGTCGATGCCCACACGGCCAAACAGGATGCGCTTGGCCTCGGCCACAAACTGGTTTCCCGGCCCGACAAGGATGTTCGCCTTTGGCAGACCAAACAGACCGAATGTCATTGCGGCCACACCCTGCACACCGCCCATGGCGATGATCTTGTCCGCGCCGCAAATATGCGCGGCATAGACAATGGCCGGGTGCACACCCGTACCGGGGCGCGGCGGCGAGCAGGCAGCGATGTGACGGCAGCCTGCCACTTTGGCAGTCGTCACGGTCATGATTGCAGAGGCGATGTGGCTATAGCGCCCGCCCGGCACATAGCAGCCCGCTGCATCCACAGGCATGGCTTTTTGCCCAGCGATAAAGCCCGGCACGATCTCGAGTTCGACATCCGTGAGCGTACTCTTTTGCACCTCGGCAAAGCGCTTCACATTGTCATGGGCAAAGCGGATATCAGCTTTCAGCTTTTCGGGCACCAGCGCGCAGGCGGCGTCAATCTCGGCCGCACTCAGGATTACACTGCCCTCGTAGCGGTCGAATTTCGCGGCATATTCCAGCGCCACAGCGTCCCCGCCCGCTTCGATATCGGCAAGTATTTTCTTGACGGTCTCATGCGTCTCGGAGGCGTCCGAGGCAGCGGTGAGCGTTGCTTTTTTCAGGTATTCACGGGTCATTGGGATAGGTCCTACTTATAGATATCGGGCAGCAAACTTGTGGATACTGCTGGCACATACGCGATCAGCAACACCACTATAAACATGCACAGTACAAAGGGCACGGCGCGAACTGCAATCTTCAAAATCGACTCACCTGTAATGCCAGACACGACAAACAGGTTGAGACCCAGCGGCGGGGTGATGAAACCCACGCCCAGCGCTGTGATCATCATGATGCAGAACTGGATCTCGTTCATGCCGATGTTATCGGCGAGCGGCTTGAGGATCGGCGCAAGGATCACGATGTTGGGCGTCGTCTCCATCACACAGCCCGCCGCAATCAGGATGCCGATCATCAGCAGGATCAGCAGCCACGGCTCGTCGGTGAGCATGGTCACCGATGTGACAAACCCCTGCGGCACGCCCATGATTGCCAGCGCTTCGGCCAGCGGTGCCGAGAAGGCGATGATCGGCAGGATCACCCCGTTCACCTTGGCAGAGCTGACCAGCATGGCGGGAAAATCCGCCAGTTTCAGCGTGCCCATAATGAAGCCCATCGCGATGGTGACAACAACGGCTGTGGCCCCTGCTTCGGTGGGGGTAAGTTTGCCGGAAAAGATGCCGTAAAAGATGATGCCGGGCACGATAAACGCATACCAGCCAGATTTGAGACTGCGGCCCAGATTGCGCGCCCAGTCGGCAAAGCTGATGTTGCCGCCGCCCTCGTAGCCGTGGATACGGTTGACGATCAGATTGGTGATCAGGATCGAAAACAGGATGGCCAAACCGGGAATAACGGCGGCCAGAAATAGTGTGGAAACGGATATGCCCAGCACCAGACCGATAATAATATAGGCGATCGAAGGCGGGATCAGGATGCCGGTGCAGGCACCCGCAGCCACCAGGGCGCAGGCATAGGGGCGCGGATAGCCCGATTCGACCAGACGTGCGATGGTCATGCGCCCCACCGCCGCAGCCCCCGCCGCGTCGGAGCCGGAGATGGCGGCAAACATACCGCAGACCAGCACCGTGGCAGAGCCGAAGCCGCCTTTGGCAAAGTTGGTCAACGCCTCGGCCACATCGAGGAATTTGCGCGACAGCCCTGTGCGCACCAGCACATCCCCGGTCAGGATAAACAACGGCACAGCCGTGAGCGCGAAAAAGTCGATGCCGGAAAACAGGCTCTCTCCCACCAGCGCCAGCGGCAGATCCCCCGACATCCACAGCATGGCAATGGCAGAGGCGCCGATAGCAGCCCAGACGGGCACGGCAAGTGCGATCAGCGTGGCAAAGAGGATCACGGGCAGGTAGAAATCCCACCCCAGTTCAACCGTTTGTGCAACTTGGGTCCACAGCATGGCTTAACCCCTCAATCAAACAGCGTGTCGCCCTGATAGACGGGCGTGCCGTCTCTCAGGCTGCGGACATCGCGGATAAAAGACTGGATCAGTCGCCAGATGATCAGCGTGAAACCCAGTGGCACGGCCATCAGGAACCACACTTTGGACACCCGCAGCCCGTCGGTGACAGAGCCGAATTTGGCCGACACCATTGCCGTCTCGAATGACCAGTAGAGTGCGATTACGGCCACCGCGAACATCACCAGATCACCGAAAATATACAGCAGTGCCTTGGGCCGGGGGGACAGGTAGTGCATCACTACATCAATGCGGATGTGCGCACGCTCCTTGACCGCCGCCGCAGCCCCGATCCACGCGAGATAAATGAACGAATACCGCACCATCTCCTCGCCCCAGATGGAGGAATAGGAGAACAGCTCGCGGCGGATCACCTCCACCGCCATGGTGGCGACCAGCATCATGTAAAAGGTCAGCAGCAGCCAGCGTTCGGCATCACGATCTATACGGCGCAACAGGTCCATCGGGGCATCCAGTCATATGGCAGGGGAGATCGGCGGGCACCGTGCTGGCACCCGCCACCGGTCTCAGGCGTCGTGGACGTAATATTTGCCCTGCGTGCCTGCGGCCTCTTCCATCCGTGCGAAGTTATCGAGCGATCCCGCCAGTTCCACCTTGAAGCTGTCCCAATCGGGCAACTGGTAGCCGCCTGCGGCCTTCCATTCGTTCAACTGGTCCTCGGACAGGCGGTGGAATTCAACGCCCGCCTTGGCCAGCTCCGCCATCGCATAGGTCCGCGCAGAGGGGACTTTGGCAAGGTTCTGGTGCGCCGTCATCTGCGCGCCCCACATGATGCCTTCCTGAATGTCCGACGGCATGGAATTGAACCATTCAAGGTTGCACGAATAGACCTGACTGTCCGGCACGGCCTGTGTAAACGTCACATGGCTCAGGATATCCTTGAACCCAAAGACATACAGCGCGCCGACAGACGGATCGAGCGCATCCGCCACACCCTGCTTGATCGCGGCAGGGGTTTCACCCCATGCGACAGGCGTGGGGTTGGCACCGACCATCCGGTAATACTGTTGCAGCATCTTGGAGCCGGGAACGCGGAATTTCACACCTTGCAGATCGGAGGGCGACAAAACAGCCCCCGCCCCGCCCTTGCGCACAGCGACCACGCGCGGGTCGATGTTTGCATACAACAGCGCCTTGAAACCCGCAGCTTCAACCTTGGGGTGCACTTCGGTGTTCCAGTAATCGGAGTTCACTAGATTGGTAAACCGCTGGTTGGAGCCGCACAGATACGGCATGTTGATCAGATCCACCGCTGACGCGAAGGGGGCGAAGTTCGACAGCGAATGCTGTGCAGCCTGAATGGTGCCGCCCTGTACCTTTTGTACAAGGTTGCCTTCGGCGCCCAGCTGCCCGCCCGGCGCAAGCTTCACATAAACCTTGCCGTTGGTGGCGTTCTGGATGTTCTCTTTGAGGTCCAGCTGCATGATCGGATAGCTGCGCGATGCGCCCAGCACATAGGCCGTGGCGATTGTCATCGTGTGCTCGGCTGCTGCTTCGCGGTCGCGCTCCTCATTGGCGGTCTGGGCTGCGGCCTCGCTCGACCATAGTGTGCCTGCGGCACCGGCCACCATTGCAGCGGTGACACCTCCCGTGGCTGTCAGTTTCAGAAAATTGCGGCGCTCAGCCGATGCGAGCTGTGCTTTCTCGTCCTTCATGTCGTCTCCTCCCGGTTGACGGTCAGCTGCCGTTCTTATCCTTACGGTCAGCTTCTTTTTGCAAAATCGCGACAACAAACAGGATTGTCGCACCGAACAGAACCAACATCTCTCCCACGTCGCCCAAAAAGGCGGCCCCCGCAAATGCACCCAAGGCCACGTTGCCAAAGTAGATGGCAAAAACGATCAAGGATGCTGCAAGAAACATGGAAGTCCTCCCGACGGGTTCTGTTCTTATCCGAGTGTAAGCGCTTGCACATTCAAAATGCAAGCGCTTACATTGATACTGCGCCAGCTTGGGCGCATGTCACGGATTTTAAAATATTTTCCATTTTCATGCAGTGTGATATCGAAAAAGTGAAAGAGATTCAGAGAGCCTCGATGCGCGCCAACAGGTCCATCCCCACGCTAGACGACGTCGCCAGAAAGGCGGGCGTCTCGACGGCGACTGTGTCGCGGTGCCTGAACACGCCCGACCGTGTGGTGCAGACCACCCGCACGCGTGTGCTAAAGGCGGTCGAGCAGTTGGGTTATACGCCCAATTTCGGCGCACGGGCGATGGCGGCAAAACGTACCTTTACCATCGGCGCAATCATCCCCACCATGGAAAATGCCATCTTCGCCCGTGGCTTGCAGGCCTTTCAGGAAGAGTTGCACCGCCGTGGCTATACGCTGCTTGTATCTTCGACCGCCTACTGCCCTGTCGCGGAGGCGGAACAGATCCGCACGCTTGTCTCGCGCGGTGCGGACGGCCTTTTGCTGATCGGCTATGACCGTGATCCCGCCCTTCACCGGTATCTTGAGCAGCGCGCAGTGCCTGCCCTGATTGCATGGGCGCACCACCCTGACATCCCACACCCCGCCATCGGTTTTGACAACCGCGCCGCGATGGCCCTGCTGACCGACGAAGTACTGGCGCGCGAACATACCAGAATTGGCGTGATCAGCGGCGTGGTCAAAGGCAATGACCGCGCGGCGGACCGATTGCACGGAATCAGGGATGCGGTTGCCGCCCGCGGGCTGGACGTGGGGTCTCTTCAAGTGATCGAGACCGCATACGGCTTCGAGACCGGCGAAGCGGCCATGCGCACGTTGATGCAGGCCACCCCACGCCCCACCGTGGTGATGTGCGGCAACGACGTCCTTGCCGCAGGGGCCTTGCGCGCCGCCAAAGCCTTGGGGCTGGCCGTGCCCCAGGATGTGTCCGTCACCGGATTTGACGATATCGAATTGGCCCGCATTGTGACGCCTACGCTCACCACCGTGCATGTGCCGCACCGCGAGATGGGCACCAAAGCGGCGACTGCGCTGATTGCACTGGTCGAGGGCGCGCCCACAGAACCACCTGACAAATTGCAGATCTTTCTGCAAATCAGGGAATCGCTGGGGCCTGCAAAACCGGACACGCGCGCCTTGCCAAAACGCACCTGACCCCATAGGAACACATCAAGAACGCGTCACAGCATGCAAAGGGCAGTTGAACTTGCCCTCCGCAACAGGTTTTATGCGCGAAACGGGGGCGGGCAAAATGCTGACATCAATCGAGGTATGCGCCGGTGCCGGCGGTCAGGCGCTGGGGCTGGAAAAGGCGGGATTCAGCCATACCGCCTTGGTCGAGATCGACAAGCATTGCTGCGCCACCCTGCGCCACAACCGCCCCGCCTGGAATGTGCTGGAAGAAGACATGCGCGTGTTCAAGGAACGCAGCGCGCAGTATCGCGGCATTGACCTGTTCGCAGGCGGCCTGCCCTGCCCGCCGTTTTCCATTGCCGGCAAACAGCTGGGCGAGCGCGACGAGCGGAACCTGTTCAACGATGCCATCGACATCATCGCCGAAGTTCAGCCGCGCGCTGTGATGATCGAAAACGTGCGCGGGTTTCTGGGGGCGGTGTTCCACGACTACCGCGAAAAGCTGAAAACGCAGCTCGATAAACTCGGCTACCGCACCGACTGGCGATTGCTCAATGCCTCCGATTTCGGCGTGCCCCAGTTGCGCCCGCGTGTGGTGATCGTGGCGATCCGCAAAGACCGGTCCGAGCATTTCGACTGGCCCGAAGCGCACCCGCATAATCCCCCCACCGTCGGCGAGACACTGCATGACCTGATGGCTGCGCGCGGCTGGCGCGGAGCGCAAGACTGGGCCGATAAAGCGGACGAGATTGCCCCGACCATCGTAGGCGGCAGCAAGAAACACGGCGGGCCGGACCTTGGACCCACCCGTGCCCGCGCCGCTTGGGCCACATTGGGGGTTGAGGGCCGCACACTGGCCGTGGAAGCGCCCGATCCGTTCCACAACGGCATGCCCCGCCTGACCGTGCCGATGGTCGCGCGGATACAGGGATTTCCCGATGATTGGCATTTTACCGGTGCCAAAACAAACGCTTACCGGCAGGTTGGCAATGCCTTTCCGCCGCCTGTGGCGCAAGCCGTCTCGGCCCAGATCGCGCGTGCGCTGCGCAAACGTGTGCTGCACAGCGTCAGCGGGTAAGCGCGCGCTGTGAAACAGCATGTGCCTGACAGCTGCGTCACGCCGGACCATCCGGACCATGCGCTGCTGGCCGCACTGGCCACCGAGATCACGGCGCGCGGCCACGGGCCCGAAGCGCTGGCCACCCGTTTCGCCGCGATGCTACGCACCTGCGTCGATGATGTGATCATGACGCCCAAGACAGGACGGCGCGCCTATGAAGAGCTGGAAAAGACCGAGAAAACCTACATCGGCACCCGTGTCGAGATTGAGCTGCGCGCGCTGCTGGACCTGCCAAAGGGGCGTCTGGATTGTGTGATCCGAGGCCATGATGTGGACATCAAAAACACCATGGGCGGCAACTGGATGATCCCGACCGAAGCGGTGGATGCCCCCTGCATCCTTGTCGCCGCCGACGAGGCGCGCGCGCTGTGCTATCTGGGCCTGATCGTGGCGCGCCCTGCCTATCTGACCACCGGCCAGAACAAGGACGCCAAACGCACCGTCAGTGCGGCGGGCTTTGCCAATATCTTGTGGCTGCTGCGCGAACACCCCTATCCGCCGAACTTCTGGCGCACCGTGCCAGCGGATGTTGTCACCCGCATCTTCCGAGGCAGCGCCGGAAACCACCGTATGGCCGCCCTGTTCCGCGAAATCCAGGACCGCCCCATCGCGCGTGACGTGGTGGAGGCCGTGGCGCAACAGCACGATTTCATGCGCCGCATCCGCAGCGATGGCGGCAAAGGCACCCGTGACCAGCTGGCCCATGAAGGGCTGTTGCTGCTATCGGGTCACTATGACGCCGCGTTGATTGCCGCGCTGGGTCTGCCCGCGTGCAGCCATAGCGAATTCATCTCCCACCGCCCCGCCACGCAGGCGGACATTGATCTGGCGGCGGCCCATGGCATCACGCTGGGGGGTCTGTTGCTGTAATCCGCATTTGACCGCGTGACATTGCCCGCGTCATTGGTCAGGTTGCGCATAAACAGCGATCGGACGGGAACCATCATGCAGATATTGGTAGCAGGCGCAGGCATTGTGGGCATCTCTACCGCCATCTGGCTGCAACGCGCGGGCCATGAGGTGACGGTGGTGGACCGCACAGGTGCCGGCAATGGCACCAGCTTTGGCAACGGCGGTGTGCTGGCCTCCGGTGCGGTTGTGCCGGTGACCGTGCCGGGGATTATCCGCAAAGCGCCCGCGATGCTGCTGGACCGCGACGCGCCTTTGTATCTGCGCTGGTCCTATCTTCCTAAACTGCTGCCTTTCCTTGCGAAATATCTCTCTCACGCAACGGACGCCCATGTGGACCACTACGGCAAGGCGATGTCGTCGCTGCTGCACGATTCAGTAGAGCAACATCAGGCGCTGGCCGCAGATACCCCCGCCGCCAAGTTCATCACCACCGAGGATTACTGTTTCGGCTACGCCACCCGCACCGAATACGAGGCCGACAGCTATGGCTGGGGCAAGCGCGATGCGCAGGGCGTCCAATACGAGGTGGTGAGTGCGGCAGAATACGCCGACTATGATGCGATCTTTGGCGATGCCTTCCAGACCGTTGTGCGCTGCAAAAACCATGGCCGCATCAGCGATCCGGGTGCCTATGTGCGCGCACTGGCGGATCATTTTGTGGATCAGGGCGGCACGCTCCGGATCACCAGCATAAGTGATATCGAGATGACAGACGGCGCCGTCACCGCCCTGATCACCGATGACGGCACGCTGCGCGCCGACAAAATCGTCTTTGCCATGGGCCCTTGGTCGCGTGAGATCGCCCATAAACTGGGTGTCAAAGTCCCGTTCGAGAGTGAGCGCGGCTATCACATCGAGTGGGTTAATCCATCCGCCATGCCACGCGCGCCGATGATGGTGGCCTCGGGCAAGTTCGTGCTGACGCCGATGCAGGGCCGCCTGCGCGCCGCTGGTGTGATCGAATTCGGCGGGCTGGATGCCCCTGCCTCAGCCGCACCGCTGGAAATGCTGCACCAGCGCCTGAAAACGCTGCTGCCCGATGTGACCTATGACGCGGCGACCGAGTGGATGGGCCACCGCCCCGCCCCCGCCGACAGCCTGCCGCTGATCGGGGCGAATGACGCGGGCGCGCACAGCTACAGTGCCTTCGGCCACAGCCATGTCGGATTGACAGGCGGGCCAAAAACGGGTCGGGTGATCGCGGAGTTGATATCGGCACGCAAGCCGAACATGGATTTGCGCGCCTTTGACCCTATGAAATTTACTGGTCGCTAGAGCCAACCTCAAACGGGAGACAACGATGAAGATCTTGACAACATTCGGCTTGACAGCTGCGGCTGCTGCGCTTTTTGCCAGCACAGCCATGGCGGACGGCCACGCCCAGAAATGGGACATGCCGATGGCCTATTCGGCCACCAACTTCCACTCCGAACAGGGTGTGATGTTTGCCGACCGCGTGCGCGAATACACCAACGGCGCCATCGACATCACCATCCACCCCGGCGGTTCGTTGTTTGGCGGCGGTGATATCAAACGTGCAGTACAGACCGGCCAAGTCAACATCGGCGAGCGTCTGATGTCGAGCCATGCCAACGAAGACCCGCTGCTGGGCTGGGACAACCTGCCGTTTGTGGCCACCACCTATGCCGATAACGCCAAGCTGTGGGATGCAGCACGCGACATAGTCAACGCCAAACTGACCGAGCAGAACCTCTATACGCTCTATACCTGCGCATGGCCGGGACAGGGCTTTTATTTCAACAAGGAGGTAAATTCCTCTGCCGATACCCAAGGCCTGAAATTCCGCTCGTACAACGGTGCCACAGCGACCTTTGCAGATGCGCTGGGTATGATCCCTGTCCAGATCGAGGCGGCAGAACTGTCGCAGGCACTGGCCACAGGGGTGGCAAACGCCTTCATCTCGTCAGGCTCTACCGGCTATGACAGCAAGGTCTGGGAAAACCTGAGCCACTATTACAAAGTCAACGCATGGCTGCCGCGCAACTATGTGATGGTCAACAAGCAGGCATGGGATGCGCTGGACGCCGACGTGCAAGCCGGTGTGACCAAAGCAGCGGAAGAGACCGCAGCATCGTGCAACGCGAAATCCGAAGAGCTGTCTGATTTCTACTTTGCCGAACTGGCCAAGAACGGCATGACTGTTGTCGATGCAGGCCCGGAGTTTCTGGCAGAGCTGGAAGCGATTGGCGCCAAGATGACGACCGAATGGGTTGCAACTGCGGGTGCCGACGGTCAGGCCATCCTCGACGCTTATACCGCCGCCAAGTAAGGCCGCACAGCGCGCCTTCCGGTTCCGGAGGGCGCGCGATAATCTAAGGAATTCAACCATGCGCGACTGGTCGCCGGTGCTGGGTCTGCCCTTGTGGGTCTGGCTTTTTGTTGTGCCAAGCCTCTTTGGACTGCTCTGCTTTTTCGCAAAAGAGCCGCTTAAGCGCGCGCTCAGGCCGGTTTGGCGGTTTCTGGACGGGCTTTATTTCGCCAGTGGCGTGGTGGCGGCGTTTTTCATGTGTACAATTCTGGTGCTGATCGTGGCGCAGATGCTGGCCCGCTGGACCGGCGTGGCCTTGCCCGGCACTACGGAATTTGCAGGCTACGCCATGGCCGCCACATCGTTTTTCGCGCTGTCGCATGCGCTGACACGCGGCGCGCATATTCGCGTGTCGATCATCCTGAACATCAACCGCCATACCACACGCTGGCTGGATCTTTTTGCGGTGTTCGGCGCGTCGGTGATTGCCACCTATTTCGCGCGCTACGCCGTCAAAACCAACACATTCTCCGAAATGCTGAACGAGCGCACCCAAGGTCAGGATCAAGTTCCCGAGTGGCTGGTGACCCTGCTGTCCTTGCCTGCCACGCCGCTGGGGGATTGGGGCAGTGCGATGGGTAATGCAACGTCAACGCTGGTCTATACACCCGTCTGGATCCCGCAGCTGGCCATGTCCATCGGGGCGATCCTGCTGGCAATCGCCCTATGGGACACGCTGTTTCGCACCATTATCACGGGCAAGAACCCAATCCAGTCAGAGGCCGTTGAATAATGGAAATCTACGCCACAATCGTTTTTCTCTGCGTGCTGTTCGGGCTTCTCGCCTCGTCGATCTGGATCGGCCTTGCGCTGATGGGGGTCGCATGGGTGGGGCTGGAGCTGTTCACGACCCGCCCCGCCGGTGACGCGATGATCACCACCATCTGGACCTCGTCCAGCAGTTGGACCCTGACCGCCTTGCCCCTGTTCATATGGATGGGTGAAATCCTGTACCGCACACGACTGTCCCAAGACATGTTCCGCGGCCTCGCCCCGTGGATGCGGTTTCTGCCCGGCGGCTTGCTGCATACCAATATCGCGGGCTGTACGATTTTCGCGGCTGTCTCCGGCTCCTCCGCTGCGACCCTTACCACCGTGGGGAAAATGAGCATCCCCGAGCTGCGTAAGCGCGGCTATCCCGAATACATGATCGTCGGCACGCTGGCGGGGGCAGCCACGCTGGGCCTGATGATCCCGCCGTCCCTGACACTGATCGTCTACGGCGTCAGCATCAACGAGAGCATTATCAAGCTGTTCATGGCCGGTATCATCCCCGGTCTGGTCCTCGCAGGCCTGTTCATGAGTTACATCGTCGCGTGGCACTACATCCGCCCCGACCAGCGCCCGCCGCCAGAGCCGCGCATGTCCTTCGGCACCATGCTGTCCGAGAGCCGCTTTCTGGTGCCGGTGCTGTTGCTGGTCTTTGCCGTCATCGGCTCGATGTATTTCGGCTGGGCCACAGCCACCGAGGCGGCGGCGGTCGGTGTTCTCGGCTCCCTGACGCTGGCGCTGTTCCAAGGCTCGCTCAGCCTCAACACATTCCTCGAATCCCTCATGGGCGCCACGCGCACCTCCGCAATGATCGCACTCATCCTGATGGGCGCGGCCTTCCTGTCGCTGTCCATGGGCTTTACCGGCCTGCCCCGCGCATTGGCCGCATGGATCAACGAGATGCAGCTGTCGCCCATCGTGCTGATCGCGGCACTGACGGTGTTCTACATCATCCTCGGCATGTTTCTGGACGGGATTTCATCCGTGGTACTGACCATGGCGATCGTGGAGCCGATGATCCGGCAAGCGGGCATCGACGTGATCTGGTTCGGTATTTTCATCGTGGTGGTGGTCGAGATGGCACAGGTGACACCGCCGATCGGCTTCAACCTGTTTGTTCTCCAGAGCATGACCAAACACGAGATTTCCTATATTTCCAAGGTCGCCCTGCCCATGGTCGGCCTGATGCTGCTAATGATCATTATCCTTGTGGTCTGGCCGGAACTGGCGACATGGCTGCCCGAAAAGATCAGCGCCAACGCCGCGCGATGACACCACTGGTTACGGTTTTGCAACTGGATACAGATTTCCCACGCATCGCGGGGGATGTGGGTGCGGTCGAGAGTTATGCCCGCCCGCCGCAGATCATCCGCATCGCAGGCGCATCGGTGGGGCAGATCGTGACAGACCGCCCGCAAGATATTGATATCGCGTCCTTTGCTGATGTACTGACGCAAGCTAGGGGGGATATCATCGTGACCTCCTGCGGATTCCTATCCTATTGGCAGGACCATCTGGCGGCTTTGACAGACCGGCCTTTCATCGCCTCATCGCTCACTGCGCTGGATACTCTGGCGCCGCTTCATGCACCCGAAGCGCTGATGATCCTGACGTTTAATTCTGACACCCTTGGCACGGCACATCTGCGCGGTCATCCTGGCTATGCCGCCTCCCTTCTGGGCCTCACCCCGCAGATGCACTTGCGCCAGGTGATTTCGCAAAATCTTCGGGCGCTGGATGCCGCACAGGCCCGAACAGAAATTGCCACCCGTGTGACGGCGCACCAAACCCCTGCGCACCGTCACATCCTGCTGGAATGTACCAATCTGCCGCCCTACCGCGCGGCCATCAAAGACGCCACAGGCCTGCCCGTAACAGACATTCTGACCTGCATCGAGGCCGCCTGCCCGGGCGCAATTGCACCCGAATTCAGTTGATCGGGAACCGCCGCAAACAGACCGGCGCATTGCGCTGGTAATCCATCAGTGTCGCATCCACATCCCGCCGGTCGCGCATGGCTTCCATTGCGCGCTTTTTCTCTGTCCAGTTGCCACTGACGTGACGTTCAAGGATCAGGATAGAAATACCGATCAGCACGTTTTTCTCCGAATCCGGCATCAGACCGGCACGGTTCAACGTCACACCCGTCAGCGCCATCATATTTGCACAGCGCAGTGCAGCAGCCTCGTCACCCTCATAGACGCGCGTTGCCGCTGAAGCACCGCCCGCAACCAGCATCAAGGCAAAAACAACCCCCCGCATCAAAATACCTTAAACGTCATTGTGGTCAGCGACCGTTCAATGCCTTCGATATCCAGCAGGTTGTCGTTGATATAGACCCCCACATCCGCGTCGGTCGGAATATAGACTTTCATCATCAGGTCATAATCGCCCGAGGTCGAATACAGCTCGGAGTGGATTTCGCGCAGGGCAATGGCCTCGGCCACGCTGTAGGTGGTGCCGGGGCGGCAGCGGACCTGAATAAAGACGCATGTGCTCACGGGGATGGCTCCTTGGTTTGTAGGGACCACGCTGTCACGAAGCCGCAATCCCCGCAATCCCCCTTCACCCCTTGGCGTGACGTGGGACAGTGGTATAAGACCGCAGATTCCCCCAACGGAGGCCCCCATGCGCACGGCCAAAATCACCCGCACCACCGCCGAGACCAATATCAGCGTGCAGATCAATCTGGACGGCACCGGCACCTATGACAACCAGACCGGCGTTGGCTTCTTTGACCACATGCTGGACCAGCTGTCGCGCCACGCCCTGATCGACATGACGGTGCGCTGCGAAGGCGATCTGCACATCGACGATCACCACACCGTCGAGGATGTGGGCATTGCACTGGGCCAGGCCCTGACCCAAGCCCTTGACGATAAACGCGGCATTGTGCGCTATGGCGCGTGCCTGCTGCCGATGGACGATGCCCTTGTGCGCGCCGCACTTGATTTGTCTGCACGGCCCTTCCTTGTCTGGAATGTCAACCTGCCCACCGCAAAAATCGGCACCTTTGATACCGAGCTGGTGCGCGAGTTCTTTCAGGCCTTTGCCACCCACGGCGGCATCACCCTGCACGTCGACCAGCTGCACGGCATCAACAGCCACCACATCGCGGAAGCCGCGTTCAAAGCGGTCGCCCGTGCGCTGCGCGACGCCCTCGAGACCGATCCGCGCAAGGCAGATGCCATCCCCTCTACCAAAGGCATGCTGTAAATGCTGACGGCGATCATCGACTACGAGAGCGGCAATCTGCATTCCGCGCATAAAGCGTTTCAGCGGATGGCCCGCGAGGCGGACGCGGGCGAAGTGATCGTGACTGCCGACGCTGATGTGATTGCCCGCGCCGACCGTATCGTGTTGCCCGGCGATGGTGCCTTCCCCGCCTGTATGGCTGCCCTGAAAGGCCGCAGCGGGATCTACGCCGCGATGATCGAAGCCGTTGAGGAAAAGGGCCGCCCCTTCCTCGGCATCTGCGTCGGCATGCAGCTGATGGCTACGCTGGGCCGCGAGTATGAGGACACCGAAGGCCTCGACTGGGTCGCCGGTGAAGTCACCCGCATCACCCCCGCCGATCCCGCGCTAAAAGTACCGCATATGGGCTGGAACGATCTGGTGCTGGACGCGCCACATGCCGTATTTGATGGGGTAGCAACCGGCGATCACACCTATTTCGTGCACAGCTATCATATGGCGGTCACAAACCCCGCACACCGTCTGGCCCATGTGGACTACGCCAGCGACGTCACCGCCGTCATCGGCCGCGACAATATGATCGGCATGCAGTTCCACCCCGAAAAAAGCCAGACAACCGGTCTGAGAATGATCACGAACTTCCTGCAATGGGCACCCTAAAGCACCCACAACAGAACAATCCGGTCACCTCAGTCCACACGGCTCCACGTCTGCTTCTTGCAGATCGGACCAACACAGCCCGAAACCTTCAATGTATTGCCGGACAGCGCCATCTTGGAGCGGAAGGTCTTGTCCGTTGAAGGTTGCCATATCTGGCCGTCTTTATAGACACCGCCCCCCGCAGGTTTCATATCCCACACCAGCTTTTTGCCCAGATTTTCAGACTTGTATTCCCCCGTCTGGTTGAAGGTACGCGCGATGGTGCCGCACAGGGCGCCGCCGCACGGGCTGACCTTCACATAGGCATAGGCCCCGTCATCGACCTGCGTCTTCCACGTCCCCTCCACCGGATCTGCAATCGCCGCCCCCGCAAATCCCAACACCGCCAGACCGGCGATCAAAATCGTTTTCATGTCCATTCCTCCCTAGAACACCTCCAGTCTGGGACACCAACAGCCCTTCAGGCAAGCCTGACGCAAGGTCGCGTTGCACATCCCCCCCGTTCCGTGCAAAACCGCCGCAACACCAGTCCGCAGGAGCCAGCCCCATGATCCTCTACCCCGCGATTGATCTCAAAGACGGACAGGCCGTGCGTCTTGTCCACGGCGATATGGACCGCTCAACCGTGTTCAACGATGATCCGGCGGCGCAAGCACAGGCCTTTGTGGATGCGGGCTGCACATGGCTGCATCTGGTGGATCTTAACGGCGCATTTGCAGGCACGCCCATCAATGCCGCTCCGGTCGAGGCGATCCTGAAACGCTGCAAGGTGCCCGCGCAACTTGGCGGTGGCATCCGTGATATGGCGACGATCGAAGGCTGGCTCGACAAAGGCCTCGCCCGTGTGATCCTCGGCACAGTGGCAGTGGAAAACCCTGATCTGGTCCGCCAAGCCGCCCGCGCCTTCCCCGGCCAAGTCGCCGTAGGCATCGACGCCCGCAATGGCCGCGTGGCCACCAAAGGCTGGGCGGAAGAGACAGATGTGATGGTCACTGACCTCGCTAAATCGTTTGAGGACGCAGGCGTCGCCGCGATCATCTACACTGACATCCTGCGCGACGGTGCCATGGGCGGCCCGAACATCGAGGCCACTGCCGCGCTGGCACGTGCGGTCAATATCCCCGTCATCGCTTCCGGCGGGGTCTCCTCCATGTCCGATCTGCATGCCCTAAAGGCAACAGGTGTGATAAGCGGCGCCATATCGGGCCGCGCGCTCTATGATGGCGCCATTGATTTGAAAGAGGCGCTTGCTGCACTTCACGACTGATCTTCATTTTGCCTCTAAACTCATGGCCACACTTGCCCCGCTCCCCCCCGCACGATACTAAAACACCATGCTTAAAACCCGCATCATCCCCTGTCTCGACGTCGCCGATGGCCGTGTGGTCAAAGGCGTGAACTTTGTCGGCCTGCGCGATGCAGGCGATCCCGTCGATGCCGCCATCGCTTATGACGCCGCCGGCGCAGACGAGCTGTGCTTTCTCGACATCCATGCCACGCACGAGAACCGCGGCACGATGTTTGATCTGGTCAGCCGCACGGCCGAGCATTGCTATATCCCCCTCACTGTCGGCGGAGGTGTGCGCACCGCTGCCGATGTGCGCGCCCTGCTGCTTGCAGGTGCAGACAAGGTAAGTTTCAATTCCGCCGCTGTAGCCGACCCGGATGTGGTGGCGCGTGCGGCGGACCAGTTCGGCAGCCAATGCATCGTCGCCGCCATCGACGCCAAAACCGTAGCCCCCGGTAAATGGGAAATCTTCACCCATGGCGGCCGCACCGCAACAGGCATCGACGCCGTAGAATTCGCCATCACCATGATGCAAAAAGGCGCAGGTGAAATCCTGCTCACCTCGATGGACCGCGACGGCACGCGCGCAGGCTTCAACCTGCCCCTAACGCGCGCCATCAGTGACGCCGTCACCATGCCCGTCATCGCCTCGGGCGGCGTGGGCACGCTCGATCATCTGGTGGAGGGCGTCACCAAGGGCGGCGCCTCCGCAGTTCTTGCCGCCTCTATCTTCCACTTCGGCGAATTCACCATAGCGCAGGCCAAGCTGCACATGGCCGCCGCAGGCATCCCGATGAGGCTGACATGACCCTGGACGATCTCTACGCCACGATCCTTGCGCGCAAAGGTGCAGACCCCGCCTCTAGCTGGACAGCACAGCTCCTCGCTAAAGGCCCCGAAAAATGCGCCGAGAAGTTTGGTGAGGAAGCCATCGAGGCCATCATAGAAGCTGTCAAAAACGATAAGGCAGCCCTCACATCCGAAGCCGCCGATGTCCTCTATCATCTGTTGGTCATGCTCGCCGCCCGTGATATACCGCTCACCGATGTGATGGATACCCTCGCCCGGCGTCAATCCACGACCGGGCTGGCCGAAAAAGCATCCCGCTAAAATTTCTTTATTTCGCCCTTAAACTCATTCGACCCGTGACCACATGCACACCTGCCAGCGCGTGGCCTCACAGCTTGCTCGAGATCATACCCGTCACAAAACCACCCATGCGCAACTCTCCGAACAACCGCTGGTATTCGATCTTCGGACAGCGGTTCTGGACCACGTCAATCCCGCGCGCCTCGCATATCGCCGCAGCCCCGGCATGCTCTACACCGATTTGCATCCAGACGGTGCGCAGGTCCGGCAGATGGGCCAGCGCCTCGTCGACAATCCCCGGCACAGCCTCGGACTTTCGGAAGATATCAAGCATGTCCACCGGCCCCTCGATATCGGCCAGCGACCCCACCACAGGCGCGCCAAACAAGATCTGCCCCACCAGCTTGGGATTGACCGGCACAATCTGGAAGTTACGCAGCGACAGATAGCGCGCTACAAAATAGCTGGCGCGCACCGGGTTGTCGGAGACACCCACAATCGCCACACATTTGGTGCGGGTCAAAATATCTTTGAGGAATTGATCTGTATACATCATGGCCCCTCTCTACACCTGCCGCCGGTGGAAAAAAACCTCCCGAACGGTGCCGGGAGGTTATAAGTCGGAACAGGGACAAAACACGATCCGGCGTTCCAGTCCGTCTCGCTCAAGGTTGATTTAAGCATGGATCGTGCAAAAGAAAGGGCGCAGTCGCGCTATATGTACAGTGACATCAGAAATGGGCGCAAAACCGCCGAAAACCGGCTTTCAGTCAAAGATATCCTCAACCAGATCAAAGGCTTCTTCGGCAAACCTGCGAAACAGGCTTTTGCGCTTTTTACGTGATTTGATCGGCTTGACCTCTGCCCGGGGCAATTTGCGCAGCTTGGGCGCGCGCGGCTGGTGGCTGATTGCAGGCTGCACAGGGGCCGGTGCAAGCGGCAACAATTTCATCCGCTGAAGTGGCGCACCGCAAGCCCCACAGGTCAGCGTATGATGTCCCGCATCCAGCCGCAGCATGGCGCGCGTGCCGCAATGGCAGCAGGTGGCGATTTTAGCCGGATGGGCGATGGTCCCGCTCCTCAGTGATGCTCTCTGGTGGCATATAAGGCGATTGCGGCCGCATTTGAGACGTTGAGCGAGCCGAAATCACCGCCTGCGTCAATCCGCACCAGCGCATCGACCGTCAAACGGGTTTTTTCGCGCAACCCCGGCCCTTCGGCCCCCAGCACCAGCGCCACGGGGCGGTCGCGTTTGCCCTCTACTGCCGCCTCGATGGTCGTCTCTGCCTCGCCGTCCAGACCCAGCACCAGATAGCCCATGTGTTGCAGCGCGCGGATTGCATCCGCGAGGTTCGCCACCCGCAGATAGGGCTGACGCTCCAGCGCGCCAGAGGCGGTTTTGGCCAGCGCACCCGTCTCTGGCGCGGAATGGTGGCGCGTGCCGATCACCGCAGAGGCCCCCAGTACTTCGGCCGAGCGCAGGATCGCGCCCACATTATGCGGATCTGTCACCCGGTCCAGCAGGATCACACGGGGCGCCACCGCCCCGATGCAGACATCTTGCAAGCGGCCCCAGTCCAGCGGTTTGACCTCCAGCACGACACCCTGATGCACCGAGCCTTGGTCAATCGGCGGGTGAAACTTGCGCGGATCGACCACCTCCGGCACGATACCGCTGGCAGCAACCGCATCTTCCAGCTTAGCCAATGCATTGGGCGTAACCATCATCTTGAGCTTCTCGCGCGAGGGGTTCATCAAAGCATCACGCACCGCGTGCAGACCGAACAGCCACAACGTCTCGCGCGCATCGGCCTTTTTGCCCTGCTCTTTTTCCACAACCCATTTAGGCTTTTTCATGTTCATCTCCGACAGATTGCGCGTATTTGACCCGTCTATCCCTTTGATCGGCCCGCGCCAAGCCTTGCCCGACATGCAAAGGAACACCCTGCACCAAATCCTGCCAGATCAACAGATTTTATGGTTGACGCCCCAGCGGAGCGCAGGTAATCACCGCGTCAATGGGCGACAGGCCGCAAGGTGTGGCAGGGGACTGTAACTCCCTCGCGGAGACGCACGCTAGGTTCGATTCCTAGGTCGCCCACCACTTACTTATCAGATACTTACGGGGTTATGGCAAACCATTCGGTTTTGGGATTAACTCCTTGGTCCCAATGCCTGGTCCCAACTTCTGTTCTGTTCGTGTTCTATTCTCTTCTTTCCTGACCAGATTTCGAGAGCATTCTGCGGTTCGCTTTCTTACGATAGTAAGCGACCATCTCTGCGCTCTGACCAGTAACCGCCTGAATCTCTGCATCGCTTGCACCTGCTTCAGCCAGTCGAATAATGGACAGCTTTCGAAGGCCGTGAAGGCTGAAATTTTTGGCGTCGCGACCCAAAGACAGTCGCCATGCGCTAAAGTCCTTTTCGATCGCATGATAGGTCATCGGTTCTGTCAGATTTTTTGAAAGCAGGTGCTGACCTTCGACCGGGATGTCTTCGACAAACCGTCGTAGCTCCCGAGGACAGTAAACCTCAAGATCCTGTTTGCCTTTCTCATCTCTGACAACCATCCATTCACCCCTAAACTGATCGCGCCTCATCGCTACAGCCGCCCCTGGCCTTTGCCCTGTTCCCAATATGAGATTTCCCAATACCTTTACTCGAAATGGGGCTTCATTCAGCGCTTCAACCATCCATTCAGGCCATGGTTCAAACTCACGCTGCTTCCCGAAGTGCTTGATGCCCTTCGCTGGATTTTCACCCAGCGGCCAATCAAGTTCCAGAGCTGCGAAGTTCCATAGAAGTGATACTGTCTGGAGCAGACGATCTGCCTTTTTTGGGGTGTCTGCGAGCGATTGATGTGCAGTACGAAGATCCTGCCGACTTGTGGACTTCAATGCCTTTCCACCATTCTTCAGTAGAATTGCCTCCATCGGTGGCCGATATGATTTTTTTGTACTCGAAGCCAGTTTCCCTTGAATTTGCTGATCCGCTCGCCACGCGTGGATACATTCGCGCCAGGTGTACTTACTCGGAGTTTCTTGCCTGATATGTCGACCTGCTTCGCACGCCCAGTAGAGGCGATCGAGCTCTTGAGGATCACCCCTCCAATCAAGCTGAATGGCTTTTTCCTTGTGCGTCTTACCCTCAAGCCATGTTATTCTATGAAACGGGCGCCAACCTCGGTCCTTTCCTTTCCATACCCACTTGAGATGGCGTTTCACAATTTTTGGTTTTGGCGGTTTTTTCATACGGCGAATGCCTGCTCTGGCCGAGCTGCATCACCACTCAAGATCGCTTCTAAGTCAGAAACTACCCAACGCTTGTGATCGCCGATGATCTTGGGGCCAGGTAAAGCCCCACAAGACACCAATTCCCAGAAATCCCTCGATGACATATCGAGCATTGCCGCCGCAGCTTTTTCCCCCACCGCCAACGGCCGCAACTCTGGATTCATGCCCTTTCTCATTTGTAATCTCGCACTTCCACTTTCGTCTTATCTGTCAGCAATTGCATACCCATTAAATCCCGTTGAGCAGCGGCGTTGCCCTATTCATCTCAGATACCTCGTTACGAGACTTATATCATGATAATAGGCGTGATTTACAATCATGCAAGTATCATGATGGATGGTATTGTTTTTTATGTTGATAACATTGACCATCATGTATGATACTGAGATGATACCTCATGATGAATCTCAATAATTCCCCCATTCCCGCTGACAAACTCCTCGGTGAGTTGACGGCTCCTACCGCAACCGACTGGCGCGTCGTAGGCCACGTGCTTACCTCTCTCGAAAAAACGGGGCGTACGGCCCACGATGGAGAGCAGTGGGTTCACAAAGTCCAGAAAAGGTTGACGGACGTGGGACATACAGTATCGGCCGGTCATTTGCACAAAGTTCGCCGTGCCTATAATTTTCTCTCGTCCAGTATGGAGCTGGATAGGATTCCGGAAAAATACGCGATCAATGCGAAAATTTCATCGATCGAAATTGCTGAGCGACTTTACCAACTGGATGCCAGTGAAGGGTCTAGAGCGCTTGCGGCATGCCTGGACCCGGACAATCCTGCTACGGCCGCTGATATCAAGAAGCGTTATGACTCATTTGTAGAGCAGCACCCTGAGAAGAAAAATGCTATGCATGCAGCCTGGGTGCAGAGAAAGAAAGGCAATGACGCAAAAACAGCGTCAGCGGAGAATGTAAAAGGTGGGGTGGGCAATATTTTGTCTGAACTTCAAAGCTACATTTCCTCCATGGAGCAGGAGGTAGCCATAAAAGACGCGCAGATTCATGAACTTGACGAAGAACTCGGCGAAACAAAAAGGCTTCTTGCTGAGGCGGAACATGAGCTCAGTATCGTGAAGGACGATTTGAGGGACTCACGGATGAAAAGTACTAGAATTTGATGCGTAAGGTGCAACTTGAGCTTCCAAATAAGCGAAGTATCATCTTAATAACTGAGCTCCCTTTTTGAATTTATTCAGCTCCGCGTTGAACTGTCTCCCCTATTATTAAAGCCCCATCAGGTAATCATGACGTTGCTCGCGCCTGCAGCAGTTTTAAGTTTGAAAAGCTACCAGTGATGTCATCTCGAAAGTTCCAGCATTGCGAACCTAAAATGACGGAGGCTCAGTCCCACGCCGACCCGCTTCAGCTGATGCCACCCGCCATCAAGAGCTCACCATAACCCATTATATTTACTTATTTATTTCCGCCTGCAAGTGTTGGCTGCCCCGCGCTGCGGTTAGCGCAGTTCAGCGCCGTTTTGTACCTTTGAACCAAGCAAAAGCAAAGGAGACGAACGCATGCTTACAGTAAAACAGATCGAGGCCCTCAGGTCTGGAAACTGCCCTGAACGGGTGCCAGACGGCAACGGGCTTTACCTCAGAGTAGTCAAGTCAGGAAACAAAACATTCCAGACGCGAACGAAAGTCAACGGTAAACTGAAGTGGATCACACTTGGTTCATATCCCGAAATGACCCTCAAGGAGGCGCGTGTGAAATCTGCACTCGCCAAAGCCAGTGTGTCAGAAACACCGTCACCAGCAAATGATCTTATTGACGCATTTAAGCCTGACCAGAAGGTAGCCAACCCTGAGGAAGCCCCCAAATTTCGGCAGATCGCCGACAAATGGTTTGAAATGAAAAAGGCAGGTCTGAGCAACGGGAAACACATTCATCAGAACTGGCGCACTTTGGAAACTTACGTTTTGCCGTATCTTGGCGATGTTCCCATCACTGAAAACCGCCGCAAGGACATCATTGCGATTTTCAACCCTATCTGGAGAGCAAAAAATGAAACGGCAACACGGACGCTGAACCGCGTGAAGGAAGTCTTCGAGCTGGCCTGCGCGCTTGAAATTGTCGAACATAATCCGGCAGTTTTTTCGACGAAAGCAGCGTTCGGGCGGGTAAAGAGGATTGTCAAACATCATAAAGCGCTGGATTGGGAGCGCGTTCCGGAGTTCCATTCATGGATCCAGTCCTTAGACTCAAGTTTCAAATGCAACACCCCAGCCCAACGGGCATAGGATGTTGTTATGAACAGACAAAACAAGCACCTCAATAGTGAGGAACGTGGCGTGATATTCGCTGAACATCATCGGGGC
>Ga0163216_100870_pt1 | contig 29137 bp, 16 predicted proteins | sample SynspAceP_FD_167610 | JGI IMG/M metagenome (GOLD analysis project Ga0163216, IMG submission 167610) | Saline lake microbial communities from Ace Lake in Antarctica - Synechococcus sp. Ace-P (Illumina Assembly) | ecosystem: Environmental > Aquatic > Non-marine Saline and Alkaline > Saline ...
AGAATGATTAGGGGGCAGAATGATTAGGGGGCAGAATGATTAGGGGGCAGAATGATTAGGGGGCAGAATGATTGGGGGGCAGAATGATTAGGGGGCAGAATGATTTTGAGGGACCGAAGTGGTCGGTTTTTAATTATTCTGCCCATCTTATTCATCTGCCATTTTCAAAACGTCGGTGTTACGCAACGCACTAACGCCCATCGGCTAACGTTTGCTGGCGCGAAGATTGAATTGACAGGCATCGGGTTAGCTAGGAATGGCGGTTCGTTTGTCTCGGGCGATTCGCAAATACTCGTGGAGTGATTCGTCGTCGGCATTTTGCACGATGTCGATCAAATGGGTCAGGTCGGCGGCGGCGGATTGCAGCGAGGCGAGGATGGCGGGGCGGTTTTCGGACACGATCGCGGTCCACAATTTTTCGTCACCGGCGGCGATACGAGTGGTGTCGAGCCAACCGGTGCCGACCATCGAGATCGCTTCGTCGGGCAACTGTTTCGCGACGAGTGCCGACATCAAATGCGGCATGTGCGAGGTCATCGCCAACAGATCATCGTGCCGCCGCGGGGTCATGCGGATGACTCGGCCGCCGGTCGACTCCCAGAACCGGTGGACAGCGTCGACGGCGCCGGGGCGTTCTTTTTCGGACGGGGTGATGACGATCGGTTTGCCGTCGAACAGATTCGCGTGGGCGTGTTCGATGCCGGTCTTTTCGCTGCCGGCGATCGGGTGGGCGGCGACGAACCGGGCGGCGGCCTCGGGGTTTTTACCGACCGATTCGACGATGCCGAATTTGGTACTGCCGACGTCGGTCATCAACACGTGGGGACAGGCTGCCGCGATTTTGACCGCGTACTCGGCAATCCGGTCGACGGGGGTGGCGATGACGACGAGATCGGTCTGTTTGGCGGCGGCGAGGAAATCGTCGGTAACGGCATCGAAACCGCCCTGTTCGAGTGCAAAATCACGTGTTTCCTTACGTCGGGCGTACCCGATCAAACGAATTTCACAGTCGGCATCTCGATGCCTGATCGCGCGGGCGACGCTACCGCCGAGCAGGCCCAATCCGATGACCGCGATGGAGCGGATCGGGAATTCGTTCGGATCGATGCGGGAGGCTAGCGTGTTCACAGCGTGCAGAATATCGCATCGTCGGCGGCTCTAGTAGGGCCGGTCGTGGCGGCCTACAGATCGACGGTTTTTCGCCACGTTTCGGCCATCAACGCGTGTCCGGCGAGTGTCGGGTGAACGCCGTCGCCGGCCCAATACTCCGGCGGGGCGACCTGGATCGCTTCGTCAAACATTTCTTGGAACGCGACCCGTTGCAGCGACAGATCGGCGGCGACCCGGCGGGCGGCTTCGAGCCGGTTCGTGAATTCGGGGAACCATTTGTCTCCGACGGCGCCGCATCGCAGCACGAAGGGTTCGCAAATCACGATTCGTGTGTCCGGCAGTTTCGCCATCGTGTCTTCGAGCAACGCTTGGTAGCCACTCGCGTAGGTTTTCACAGTGCCCTCGTAACGCCCGTTGAGCATGTGCCAGATATCGTTGACGCCGATCAGAATGCTAAGCACGTTCGGTTTCAAATCGATGCACTCGGCTTGCCAACGTGCCGCCAAATCGGGGACTTTGTTGCCGCTGATGCCCCGGTTGAGCACGTTGAGTTTTTTTTCCGCATGGTCACGCAGCAAACCGCTGGCGATCAGCATCGGGTACCCGTTGCCGAGGGATCGGGGATCGTTCGCTTGGCCCCGGTTGCGGTCGCGTCCGACGTCGGTGATCGAGTCGCCCTGGAACAAAATCGTGGCCCCTGCAGGCAAATCGGTGGCGGGGGCTGGCGCCGCAGTGGCCGGTCGGCTGAGCAGGCCACTGGCACCGGCCGCAGCGATGGCGGCGGCCGAGGTACGGAACAGATTTCGTCGATCGATGGGATGGGGCATGGATGGAGGCTTTTGGGAGTGGGGAGTGGGGAGTGGGGAGCGAGTGTGGGGTGGGTTAAGGAGGCTTTGCGGCTTGACCCACCCTACTTTGAATTCACAACACTTGTTACCCCGAATGAATGGGCATGACCTGCTTAACGCGTCGGGTTAGGATCACGGATCAACGCTGCCCGCCATCATAGCTTCAAAAACACCGCGAGTGCGAATCCGGCGGCGCCGCTGAGCAGGGCGGCGGCAAGAACCACGAAAATGAACGTTGTTCGTGAGACCGTGGCCCGTCTGCCGATGTTCGCGCGGGCTTCGTTCGTTTGCGACTCCCTCGCCTCATTCTCCTTAATCGGTGGCGGGATCGGTGGGGAGTTCCCGGCCGCTGCGGCGATTTCCTGGATCAAGCGAGTGCCGCTCTGGTTGGGCAGCGGTGGTGGCGGCGCCGCCTCGCTCGTGATACTCGACAACGCACCCGAGGAGGCCGGGTAGTCGTCAAACAAAACGTCGGAGTTGCCGGTCGGTTTACCAGCGGATGCACCGGAGGAGGATTTCCACGACAGCTCTTCGCTATCGGACGAAGCTTCCAAGCCGGCTGCACGTGACGGATCGGGTTTCCGCGAGCGTGGTTTTTCATCGGGTAGGTTGATCCCGAGTTCCGCCAACCATGCCTGGCCTTCGTCGGGATGGATCGACGCCCATGGGCTGAGCCGGCGGACGACCTCGGCAGCCGATTGGATGCGTTTGCTCAAATCCTTTTCCATCATGTCGGCGATGATCTCGACATACGGCTCGGTCAATTCCGGCGCGAATTTCCGAGGGTCCCAGGGTGTTTCACTGAGGTGCCGTTTGCACTTACTCCGCGAGTCGCCACCGGGGAAAGGGACCTTCCCAGTAATCGCGTAATACAACGTGCAACCGAGAGAATAGATGTCGCATTGCGGCCCGACATCGTTGGGCGTACGGATTTGTTCGGGTGCGAGATAGTCAGCCGTCCCCACGACTTTGCCCGCCCGCGGGTCGTCATCGGGCACGAACATCACGGCGGCTAAACCGACGTCGGCGACCTTGGCGAGCCCGTCGGGCGTGACCATGATGTTGGCCGGTTTGATGTCGCGGTGAATGACGCCGTGCTCATGAGCATAGGCCAACCCCGCAGCGGCTTGAGCGATGATCGAAGAGGCTTGTTGGATCGACAACCGACCGCTCTCTTTGACGAGCCGGCGGAGATCGGTGCCGGGCACGTATTCGGTGACGAGGAAATGCACGCTGCCCTCGCGACCGGCATCAAACGCGCGGACCAAGTACGGACAATCGAGCGTCGCCTGCAAACGAATTTCGCGGTGAAAACTCTCGCGTGCGAGGTCATCGGATTTGTCCAACGGCAGGACTTTGATCGCACACCGACGGCCCATGATCTCGTGAACGCCACCGAACACCTGTCCCATGCCGCCCTGGCCGAGAAACTCGGTGATGAGGTAAGGTCCGAGCGTGAGTTTGGTGCGACCGGCTCGGAGCTGCGTGGCCTGGTAGGGCGTGATGATCTCATCGCGAATCAGGACGATCGCCACCTCATCACAGATCGCCGTTCGGTCGGCGTCCGTCTTCGGCGCGGCCACGCCGGCCTCCTTGCGATTGCGTTTGACTTCGCTGACGGCGGTCCGCCATTGGTCTTCGCTAACCAATTCGCTCAACAACGCCGCCTCGCGAAAAACCAAATCGGCTGGCAAGGGTCCGCTCATGTTCGATCGCCGATCGCGAACAGAACGATGATGTGAACGACGCCATGACTCGCGTGCGACCAACGTACCGAGTCGTCTTTACAAATCAGCGAGTCGGTGCTGGAAATTTCTCGTAACCGTGTCCGCGTGATCCGGCCTAGGATCGGTTCGCTGGCGAACGGACGCGATAAGGAGGAAATTTCGTAGGCCGATTCCACGTCACGACAAAACCGCAACATCGCCGACGCCTTCCGCCCCGCGGTTTGAATCACCCGCAATTGCAACGCCAAAAACTCTCGCGGCGATTGGCCCTCGTCGCCGTCATCGACCACCCGTCCGTCATCGACCACCCGTCCGACATCGACCACCTGAACGTCGAGCGACATCGGCGACGGATGGATCAACCAACCCCGTTGCGGAAGCTGCGAGGTCGCCGCCGTCACTCGGACCGGCACCGATTCGACTGCACTGAGAGAGGTAAACGGATTCGCAGCGGCAAACGATTTCGCCGTGGCAACGGTTTGTCGCACATCGAACCCGAAACAAAACGATTGCCAACCCGACCATTTTGTCTCGTCGGTTTTTTCTGCGGGTGTGCGGAACAGCAGCGTATCGAAAAACCGATCGCCGCAACAGCGATGAACCGTCGACGAATCACTCGCGACCAACGTCGTCCGCTCGCCTTCGTCAATGACATACCCGAGCGACGTTTGAAAGCCGCGAGCGCTGTTGCGAACGAGTTTTTCTCGCAAAACGGTGCGTACAATCGGATTGGCTTCGGCCGTCGCGATCCGCAGCACCGGATGATTTTTCCATGCGTCGGAAATGGAGGGTGACACCTCATCGCCCGTGATTTCGGAACCCTTTTCATTCCCGGCGAACCGGATGCGGAACCATAATTGTCGGCTGCCGCGATCGAGTCGGTACTGCGACTGCCAGCGGCAAACCGATGGCGTCGCGGTCTCGGATGGACTTGCGTTGTCTCTGTTTTCGCCGCTGTTTTCAACGCGAACGAACTCGCCGGTCATTTGAATCACTCCGGAAGCTCGGGTGTCGACGAGCGTTTGTGTTTTCGAACACACCGCCCGCCACTGCGACACGTTCGCATCGGATTTCCCATCGGCGTCGACGCGTGTCGACGGTGCCAACAGCACGCGAGTGGAGAACCGGTTGCCGCGTCCGGGTCCGCTGTACACACCCTCCAAACCACCGTGTTCGGGATGGACCGCAACCTCCATGAACTCGTTGCTCAACCGGTTCGCATCGACGATCCGTCGGGACCCACCGGAAAACCAACGCGTCAATTTCTTCAGCGGCGAGGTTCCGCCGCCGGGTTCTTCGCTCGTTTGTTTTTTCGCTGCCGTGCCGACCAACGCGAATCCCCAGGCAGGCACGTCGACGATCAAATCCGTATTCGCACCCGACGCCGACGCATGAAAAACACCGGGACCGCTGGCGGAGACTTTGCCCGCGACGGTCAATCCCGTTCGAACGGCCGGTTGCGAGGGATGGAGGACCACATAATTACCGGCCGTTGCACCGGAGCGACTCGTCGCGGCATCGATTTCGAAACCGAGCGTCTCACCGATGCGAGCGGCGAGTGATGACGGTCGCCCGGCCTCTTGAAGATCATTGCCGGCCTCTTGGAGATCGTTTGAAAACGCGGTCGGGTCCAACAACGCCGCAAACCCGCGCAGGTTGTTGGCCGTTTGTGCGTCGAGGTCCGAAAGCAATCGCTGGCGACGCCGCGTTACTTCGCCCGGCGTTTCGCAGTTCGCCGGCGACGCCTTTGGAGACGAACCGTGATGGAACGGACGCTCGCCGTCGACAAAGTAATCGTCGATCCGCCAGAACCTGCCCAAACACAGCGACCACGAGGCCGCCCGGCGGACATCGTGAAAACTATCGCAGCCGCCGCCGGGCCAATGCACCAGCAGCGCCGTGGCGATCTCACCTCGATCGATCGCTTCGCCGAGCTGTGTCGAAAGTGTAAGGAACGAACTCTCGTCGTCGGCGTCGATCGGTTTCGCCGTCAGGGCTTCGATTTCCGTCGCGCCCTCGCCCAAGATGACTTTGGATTCCTCGTCGAATCCACGTCCGCCGAGAAAGTCGATCGGGATGATGCCTTGAAAACCCGCCGCTGCGATCGGGGCCACCCATTCGCCGGCGATGCCACCGCCGAGTCTCGCGTAAACTTTCAACGGCGTCTCGCCACAGGTTTGCACCGTCCGGATCGCGCCGGCGATGCGTTGTTCGGAACTCGCGATCGAGTGATCGTCAAACGAAAAATCAGCCGCCGGTCCACCACCACACCAACCGACTCGTTTCAATTGGTCGCGGAATCGATCGCGTCGGCCTGCGTCACCCGAGAGAATCGCGTCGGCGACGGTTTCATCGATCAAAACGTTGCCCGGTGTCGCCAACACGGCAGTCTCCGGTTGAACTGGGGCCGGGGTGCTCTCGGCGGAAGTATCGCCAAGATCTTCACTGGAGTTTTCGCACGACTTGCCGTCCGACTCCGCGAGCCAATCGTCGACGGTGCCCGGCGTCAACAGCGTCAGGTCAATGATCGCCGGATCGGACGAGAAGTAATGATCGCGTTCTTCGGCCAACGCGTCGAAACAATCGTGCAACGCCTCGATCGCGGGCGCCGTCTCGCCAGCGACATAGCGCTCGGCGGCAGCAACGAGCCGGGTTTCGAAATGAATCTGATCGAGGTTGCTGGTGTAGCGCAGGCGGCGGGTCAGGATTTGCGTTTGCCACCACATGTATCCGAGCGCGTAGAAATCCCGCTCGTCGATCGGGCTGGAGGAGTCCGCGGGCGTGGTCCACAACGCCGATTCGGATTCACGGCCCGACTGCCCACCGCCCGAAAATTCACCGAGCAAGGTCGCGTGGGCGGAGGCGATTTTTTCGATCGCATCGTCGCGGCGGCTGACTCGCACCCGGACCTCGCGAATCGGGTTCCCGTTTTCATCTTTGTCCAAACCCGTGTGATGGTAGACCGTCTCCTGCTGCACCGATTCGGCGATTTCAAACGGTAGCGTTGAGACGCAAGCATCGGGAATGATCAGCAGTCGCACCGGCGGCGCGGCGGGCGAACCGGGGTTGGCGGGCGAACCGGGGTTGTCGGGCGAATCGGGATCGCCCCCGGAATCGGAGGCGACGGCGACCCGTCGGGTTGACGGGGTTTCGTCGCTGCGATGCCACGCCGGCGTGCGGCCCGTCGACGCGATTAAACGAGGGTGCCAGGCAGCGGTCAGCCCGCCGAGCAGGCTTCGCGCACCGTCAGAATCCAACCGGGAAGGGAAATCTTCGATTGTGCTGCATGGAATTATGACGCAGCACTCAGCAAAAAGCGGCATGAGCGACTAAAATTTGACGTAGAGGGAAGAAAACGTGATACTAATCGGAATACTCCCTCGCTGGCACCTCCCGCTCAGCGAAACCAGAATCAATTTTGAAACGTAGTTACACTGCGTTTCCCTTATCTCTCCTACTTATCTCGCGAAAGACACCCATGGCAGGCTCCGCTGGCGTTTGGGGAATCGAAATCGGCCAAAGTGCGCTGAAAGCACTTCACTGCGTCAAAAAAGGCGACGAAGTGATCGCTGACCAGTTCGATTTTGTCGAATATCCAAAAATTCTCAGCCAACCCGATGCGAATCCGGACGAATTGATTGCCGAGGCGATTCTGCAATTGCTCGACCGCAATGAATCGATCCGCGACAAGGTTTGCATCAGCGTGCCCGGCCAGAGCGGTTTGGCGAAATTTTTCAAACCGCCGCCGGTCGACCTGAAAAAAATCGCCGACATCGTTCGCTACGAAGCCAAGCAACAGATCCCGTTCGAACTGTCCGACGTGATTTGGGATTACCAAATGATGCCGGGGGCGAATATCACCGACGGATACGCGTTGGAGAGTGAGGTCGGGTTATTCGCGATGAAACGCGAGCAGGCCTACCGCCAACTCGCCCCGTTCGAGGAAGCCGACATTCAGGTCGATCTCGTCCAGCTCGCTCCGATCGCGTTGTACAACGCGATCGCCTACGACCGGATGCACGAACGACTCGAAAGCGAAGAATTCGACGCCGATGAACCGCCGCCGTCGACCGTGATTTTGTCGATCGGCACCGATAGCAGCGATTTGATCATCACCAACGGGTTCCGAATTTGGCAGCGGAGTATGCCGATCGGCGGGAATCACTTCACCCGCCAATTGACGAAAGACTTGAAACTGACGTTCGCCAAAGCAGAGCACCTCAAACGAAACGCTCGCGAGGCGGTCGATCCCAAACTCGTTTTCCAAACGATGCGACCGGTTTTTAACGACCTCGTCACCGAGGTGCAACGCTCGATCGGTTTCTTCCGCAGCATCGACAAAAAAGCCAACATCACCGAACTGCTCGTCACCGGTAACACGGTCAAAATGCCAGGGTTGGCGGCCTATCTCGGCAAGAACCTCGGTTACGAAGTTCACATGCTCGATCGGTTCAACCGGCTCGGCGGCGACGACGTGTTAACGATCCCGACGTTCCGTGACAACGCGCCGACATTCGCGGTTTGCTACGGGTTGTGCCTGCAAGGGCTCGGTTTAGGCCAAGTCCACACGACACTCGTGCCGCGTGAAATTCTCACTCAACGAATGATTCGGGCGAAAAAACCCTGGGCGTTGCTCGGGTTGACCGCGTTGCTCGTCGGAACATCGATCCAGTACGGTTTAACCCAGCGTTCGTGGGCGACCACGCACGACAAAGTCTGGAAAACCGCGAAAACTGCGGTTCAGCAAATGGGCGATTACAGTTCCGGCGAGAAAAGCAAAGACGCCGACCTTGAGGCTCGGCTGCTGTTCCTGAACCGACTCGGTGAAGAAATTACCGGCGACAACGACCAGCGTTTCATCTGGTTGGAAGTCCTGCAGTTGGTCAATCAGATGATCCCGCGAGATGAATATCCCGACGGCAAAATACCGTCGCCCAAGGACAAGCCGCTCGAAGATCGCGTGGACATTCATATCACGGCAGTCGAAACCAAATTCTTCGAGGACTTGAGCACCTGGTACACCGAACGGGTCGCCCAACGCTATAACGAGGAAATGGTGAACTGGGCCGACCAAATGGAGCGAAATCCTCCGGGAAACTCCGACGATGAGTCTGAACTCGGAGCCGCCACGGTGGTCGATGCTGGACCGACCGAAGAGGGTTGGGTCATCCAATTGACCGGGTTCCACTATTACAACAGCGCCGAGAAGATGGGTTTCGAAGGCAGTAACCATGTCCGCCGGACACTGACCACGAATTTCCTCGAAAAACCGATCAAACTGAAGTTGCCCGACGGAACCGAGGAAACTTTCACGCCCCAAGAGTTCGGATTCAGTTACCCTTTCCAACTCAATGAGGCCGAACCGCAACCAGTCCAAGTTCCGAACCCGGACTACGACCCTGCCAGTCTCGCCGCCCGCATGGTTCCCGCCACGGGATTGAAGCCCGGACAGGAATTGATCGGACCCGATGGCGAAAGACTGGAGTACGACCCACCGTACCTGGATGAACAGAAATTGGATTTCGTATTTCAAGTCGTCTGGAAACCCGTTCCATTACAGAAACGACTCGAAGTGAAGAACGAAGCCGCTGAAGCCGCCGCTGCGGAAGCGGAAGCCGCTGCGGCCGCAGCCGCCAACGGCGAAGTCGCGTTTAATTAGGCTTTTGGCGATTGGCGATTGGCGATTGGCGATTGGCTTTTGGCGATTGGCTTTTGGCGATTGGCTTTTGGCGATTGGCTTTTGGCGATTGGCTTTTGGCGATTGGCGATTGGCTTTTGGCGATTGGCTCAAAACATGCGGGACGCCACCCGCCACCCGCCACCAGCCACCCGCCACCCGCCACCAGCCACCCGCCACCCGCCAACAGCCACCAGCCAACAGCCAACCGCCACCCGCCACCCGCCAACCGCCAACCGCCAACCGCCAACCGCCAACCGCTAACCGCTAACCGCCAACCGCCAACCGCCAACCGCTAACCGCCAACCGCCAACCGCCAACCGCCAACCAGGGCATTCTCATGGATCAACTCAAACCCGCTATCGACTTCCTCAAGCAATACGGCTTTTGGATCTCCGTCGTCCTGATTCTGCTTGGGTCGGTCGGCGTTTGGTTCATGGTCACCGGTGAACTGATTGCCGAAAGTGAATCGCGAGCCACCGCGATCCGCGGTGACATCAGTCGTGTCAAGAGTGTTCAATCCGATCTTCCCACACACCCTAATCCGACGTCACACGAGCGAATGGAGGCGATGATCGGAGTCCGGGAAGATCAAGTGCTCGAGGCTTGGACGAAGGTTTACGACAACCAAAAAGACATCCTCGTCTGGCCCGAAAAAGAGCTGACCAAAGCGTTGATCGATCACTACCGCGACAAGATTCCAATCGAGGAGTACGTCAGTTATCCAATCCTCCCCGAGGAAGAGCTGCCGACTCGGTATCTGCGACAATACGCGTCCTATATTGAAAACGTGCTACCAGGCATTGCGGACATCGCCAAGGCAGAATGGAGCGCGGAATTCGGTGGTGCAAGCGGCGGGATGGCTGGAGGTGGAATGGACATGGACATGGGGATGGGGATGGGGATGGGGATGGGGATGGGGATGGACAGCGGCATGGGCGGAGGCGGCATGGGCGGAGGCGGCACAGTTCTCGGGGGGACTCGCGTCGGGATCACCGGGGTCGAAAAAGGCCCGCTGGTGCGTTGGTCCTCCACGGCCCAATCCAACTTGATCAAAGAGCTTTTCCCTTGGGAAGGTCGCCGACCGACCACACTCGAGGTTTACTACAGTCAGGAAAATCTCTGGATTCTCCGCCAATTGCTCGCGATTATCGCGGACGTCAACGACGATGCCAAACAGCCTTTCGAGGCCCAAATCCGAGAGATCAAACAGCTCTCGATGGGCCGAAAAGTTCGATTCACCGCTGGCAGACTCTCCGCCCCGAGTGGCGGCGCCGGTGGCATGGGAATGGGAATGGGCATGGAGATGGGGATGGGAATGGAGATGGGAATGGATTCGTCCATGATGGAGTCAGGCATGGGGATGGGGATGGGCATGGGCATGGAAGCGGGTGCACTTGAAATCGACCCGGCCGACAATCGATACGTCGACGACAAACGAGAACCGATCACCGGCGCGCAATTGCGGGCAGCGTTCGAAAGTGATTCGGCGGAGGACGCCAAACTGAAAGTAGCCAAGCGAGTCCCGATCATGATGGTCGTTCAAATTGACCAACGCGCCATTCCGGAACTGCTCGCCGCCTGTGGCAGTGCCCCCCTGATGGTCGAAGTCATCCAAACCCGGGTCTTCGCCGATGCCGCCGCAATCGCAACCGGAGGAGGAGGAGGAGGCATGGGAATGGGAATGGACATGGGAATGGACATGGGAATGGAAACGGGAATGGAAACGGGCGGAGGTGACTTGGGAATGAGCCCAGGAATGACGTCCACCGCATCGGGGAACGACAAATTCCCGCTCGATGTCACGGTCGAGGTCTACGGCTTGATCCACGTCTACAACCCACCCCAAGAGGGAAAGCTCGGCGTCGACCAAATCACCGCTGAGACGGTGATCGACGGCGAAACCATGGGCGAACAAGTGGAGAAAGAAAAGAACGGTGGAAACATTGCGGCGCCGGACGCCGATTTGCCTGCCCCCGCCGGAAACCAGCCTCCGTTGGAGAATCCGCCAGCCGAACCGGCGAATGACGTTCCCGCTGACGCGCCGCCTGCCACCGCACCAACTCCCAGCACGCCGCCTGCGGCAACCGTGCCAGAAAATCCTGGCGTTGTCCCCGGCGTTCCGCTACAACCTAATGCTGCGGGTGCTCAACCCGTTGCCGCCTCCTGATCGCTTCAATCAAAGTACGTCAGCCTTTCCAGGCTGACATCCAAAGGCCGTGTCGGGCTAGAAAGCCTCACGCACTTCCTCACTGCCCGACGCCTCACTTTCCGACGGGAACATTTTAATGAACACCGAAAAAATCAAAGACTTTTTCATCCAACACGCTGAAAAAATGGTCGTGGGAATGGTCGTCATGGCCTCCGGGTGGATGGTCTACAGCGGTTTCAGTCTGCCCGACATGCGAAAGGAAAAGAACCCCGATTCTCTGGCGACCGAGGCGACACAGGTGCGTTCGAGTATCGACGATGACCATAATGAAATGATTCTTCCCGACCGGGAACCGGAGTTTCAAATCGCAGCGGAGTTGGAAAAGAAAAGTAAGTACGTCACGTACGAAAACTACCCACTCTCGCAATTCTGGGAGCCGAAAAACCTCAGCGAAATCACGCGCCGCCAAGACCCCGTTTTGGCCGCGCCTCGAGCACTGATGACGAGCGCTCATATCGAATCCTACGCCGTGCAGTCCACGACGGGCAATTATCGAGCGGCCCTTTTGGAGTACGCCGAAGCACCTGAGAAAATCGAGAAAAAGCCAAAGAAGAAACCAAAGAAACCGGCACGCGGGCGAGGCATGATGGGCATGGATTCGGGCATGGGCATGGGCATGGAGTCGGAAATGGACATGGGCATGGGCATGGGCATGGACCCCAGCATGATGGGCGGCGAGACGATGGATGATCGCAGCATGATGGGAGGCGGAATGGAGGGAGGCATGGGAATGGCAGGATCTGGACGCTCGCTCAATCCTCAATACAACTACGGTTACTCACCCGCAGCGACCGGCCTTACCACCGCCGCCGGTGGTAAGAAACCCGTCCCCCAAAGCGCTTGGTTCATCGCCGGAACTGCGGTACTGGCCCACAAAGAAATCGCCGAATCCTACAAAGCCGCATTGTTTGACGCGTCGGGATACCGACCCGATCGAGACCAACCACTGTATTTCAATTATGAAATTCAACGAGCAACCGTCACGAACAAAACTCTCGAGAATTTGGTCGAGGCGGATTGGGTGCTGATCGGAAACCGTGAGAAAGATCTGAAAAGGGCCGCCTTTGTATGGTCCGGATTCGCGCCCGAACTCGTCCCCTCGGATTATCGAGATTTAAATATCACCGGGTACATCCCGCCGATTTTGTTGAATGACTACTCGAAGTTTGCTCTCCATCCGTTGATTCCAATGAGATCCCGGATGGACCTCGAACAGGAGCAAATGTTCGAGCAATCGCAAGTCGTCGAGGAAGTCGACGCCGAAGACCTCCAACTCGCCGGCCCCGAAGCCCGGGGTGGCATGGGCGGAGCAATGGACGGCGGCATGGGAATGGGCGGCGGCATGAGCGGCGAGATGGATTTCTCGATGGACATGGGCATGGGGATGGGGATGGGCATGGGGATGGGCATGGGGGTCGCCTCAGGGATGACCACGACCGAGGTCAATCCCGTCGATTACAAAATCATGCGTTTCTATGATTTCTACAATTCAGACGACCCGCTCGGTCCGAAATACGGCCAGAAATACGTTTACCGAATCCGGTACGCCGTTCAAGACCCCAACTTTCCTGCCAACCCATCGCAGCAACCCAAAAGTTCGACGCTCAGCAATGACGTCTACAACCGGATTCAGGGGTTGATGGTCAAAGCCGAGCAGACCAAAACTCGTGATTTCCAATTTTGGAGCCCCTGGAGCGATCCGAGCCCGCCGGCGACACTCCCAGGTTGGAACGATTTCTTCGTCGGCCCGGTCGCCCCCTCGACCCGACCGAAGGAATTCATCATCGCGGGCAAGAAAGTGGAGTATTCCAAAACGCCATTCAAAGCGGACGTCGTCAACCTCACCCACGACCCGAGTCTGTCCGCACCGATGCCGATCTGGTTCGACGACGTGACCGAAGGGGCGGCGTTGAGCTTCAAGGGAACCGGCGAGATCATCGACCCGATCTCGCTGGGGATCAAGAAAGTCGAGGATGCCGAAGTGCTCTCCGGTTCGACGATCATCGACATCGAAGGCGGACGGCCGCTGGAAATTGTCGAAAAGGAGGATCTGACCGAACCCGGCATGCTACTAATGTTCGACGAGTACGGCGGATTGCGAGTGCAGAGTGAAGTCACCGACCAAGAGAGATATCGGATTTTCTCCTTCGCCGAAGAACGTGGTTTGTAGACGAGATGACCAAACAACATGCCTTTGAATACATCGCGGGCACGACGCCCACGACGGCGGGGGATTCCCTCGCGATCATCTATGGCGGCGACACGACGCTGCGGAAATGGTCGATGGAAACACTCATCGGTGACGGCGATTGGACTCAGTTCGAAGGCGATTCGACGCGGTGGTCCGACCTGCGTGACGACCTTGCCACGGCATCGCTGTTCGATTTCGATGACGGCGGCAAACGCACGATCGCCGTTCGGTCGGCTGATAAATTCCTGACCGCGCACCGAACGGAATTGGAAAAATACGTTGCCGCACCCGGCGAGAGCACGCGCTTCGTACTCGAACTCGATTCCCTGGCGTCGAATACTCGAATCTACAAAGCCGCCGACAAATCCCATTTGTTGGTCGCCTGCGGCAACACCACCGATACCAAACAAGGCGTGACGGCAGCGACGCGGCGGAAATTCCTAACCGGGTATGTGGCGCCGCGTCACAAGGTCAAACTCGCCGCCGGAGCCGCCGACGCGTTGGTCGAAATGCTCGGCGAGGAGATCGGCATGCTCGATACCGAGATTGCCAAACTGGCCCTCTATGTCGATGTCGGCGGCAAAATTGACGAACCGCTCGTCCGCGAAGTCGTCGCGGGATGGCAAGGCAAAACGGTTTGGCAAATCACCGATGCGATCGCCGGCGGTGATGCCGCCGAAGCACTGCGTCAACTCGACAAACTGTTCACCGGTGGCCAGAAAGCGATCGCGTTGTTGCCTCAAATCGCTTGGTCGCTGCGTCGGCTCGGGATGGCCACCACCCTGATCGAACACAGGGAACGCACCGGGCGATCATGGCAATTCGAGGACGTGCTCGGTTCGGCAGGGATTCATCGGCCCTCGGATATTCAATCGGCGAAAAAACAACTGCAAACGATGGGGCGTGGGCGAGCGAAACAGTTGCTCGGATGGTTGCTCGACGCCGACCTCCGGCTCAAGGGCACTCACAGCGCCGACGGACGCGATCGTTTCATGCTCGAACAACTCGTGCTCCGCCTCGCCCGCGGTTCGTAGGATGCGTCGGCGACACAACGATTGGCGCAGCGGACGAGGCTACGAGACCATGGTCCGAAGCAGGTCTTGTCAATTGATTGGGTATAACTCGAACGACTCGGTTTTCCATAACCCGACGCGTTCGTTTTGAACGCCCGCGTATCGGTGCGGAACCAGGCGAATACGTAGCCTGACTCTCCGAGTCGGGTGAATACGTCGATTGACTCTCCGAGTCGGGCGTGAAAGCGTGCAACAATACTCGACTCAAAGAGTCGAGCTACCCCCCCAATTCAGCAGTTTCCCGGATGGACGTCGGCGAAATCGTGTGATTCGCTCTTGACGTCAGCATCACGGATGAGCGACGAATAGATCGTCCGTGAATCCTGGAGACTCGGCTTTGCTCACGCTACACGCACCACCCCTTTCACTCTACGGCGTCCTTTTCGGTGCTGCGTTGGCCGTCTGCGCGATGGCCGCATCGCCGCCTACGAGTGCGGACGATCTCGATCGCCGCAGCCCGCGTGACGTTCGGACCTCCGTGCCCGAGGTGATGCGTTGGCAACCGGTGTCCCCATCAAAATCAAATAAAACCAAAGCGGCCGCCGGCGACAAAACATCCGTTGTGAAACCGGCTGCCTATCACGGCGACGTGTTCCATGCCGCGATCCAAAATGAATATCACGACGAATACTACAGCCAACCGATCGTCGGAGGCGACTTCGCCGGCTGTGATTCCTGTGCTGCCGATCAAGGCTGCGAAAGCCTCGGATGCGATCGATGTCACCGAACGACGATTCGATTCTGGGCTCGCGCCGAATATCTGTACTGGACACTCGATGGCATGGATTTGCCCCCACTGGTGACGAGCAGTCCTGCCGGAACGGCCGCAGCCAACGTCGGTCTACTCGGCAATGCGGGCACGACGACTTTGTTTGGCAACGGCTCGTTTGCCGATTCGTTCCGTTCCGGTGGCCGGATCATGTTGGGGGTGGATGACCTGAACCAGTCCGGAGGATTCGAAGTCTCCGCGATGTTGATCGCGCCCGACAATGTCACGTTCCATGACAATCGCGATCTGCTGGCTCGACCCGTGTTCGACACGATCACAGCAGCGCCCGCGTCGATGTTGATTGCCCATCCTGACTTCCTCGACGGCAACGTTCGTGTGGAAGCCGAGAATCGTCTGTTCGCCTTCGGCGTGCTTCGTCGCCATCATCTCTCGGTAACCCGTGACAGGCGTTTGGATTTTCTACTCGGTTATCGCTACGCGCGTTTGGACGAAACGCTTCGCATTGACCAATCGTCAACCTACACCGCCCCTCAGGGACAAATCATTTCAGGGACGATGGTCGATTTGTTTGATCATTTTGAAGTTGAGAATCACTTCCACGGCGGTGAAATCGGGCTGCAAAGTTCGCAATCGTCCGGACCCTGGAAACTTCACCTGATGGCAAAGGTTGGACTAGGTGTCAACACTTCCAGAGTCTCCATCGACGGAGCCACCACGAACACGGTTCCCGGCGGCGGTTCGGCATCGTTCGTCGGCGGCTTGTTAGCCCAACAAACTAATATCGGTCGATACAAGGACTCCGAATTCACTGCTATCCCCGAAGTCGCCATCGCAATGTCACATCGTCTCAATGCGGGCATGGAACTGTGGGCCGGATACAATTTCCTTTACTGGCAAAACGCGGCCCGCCTATCGGGTACGATCGACCGCAGCGTTTCGCAATTCCCACCCGAGGCTCCGGCCGGGACCGGGAACCCCGCTTTTCGTTTGGAAACCGATGACTTCACCGCCCACGGACTCAGCGCCGGGGCAACGTTCGCGTTCTAATTGATCGTCATGGATGTTTGTCGAGTCAGCGTGAGAACTTGCTCAAACGACAACCCGTAACGATCGACGCTTTGCACACGAATGCTGAACGTGGTCTGCGACGCAGCATCCATGTCAACGTTCGTCCTGAGCGTATTGCCTTCAATCACGAACATCGCATTGTCGGTGTCGTCCAGACCACTGACCAACGCGTAGACGTGATCGTCCAGCGTATTCGCGTCAAGGGTGGTCAACGAACCAACGGTTGCCCCGGCTGTCGAACTCATCGCGAGTTGCGAGTTACTCAGTGTCACAGCCGTTGGACCCTCATTGGTTTCACTCACGATGATATCGAGGGTCTGCTCGAACGACAAACCGCTGGCGTCCTCCGTTCTGACACGCAGTGAATACAGATCCTCGATCGCATCGTCGAACATCTCGCTGGTAAACAACTGACCGTTCGCGATCGTGAACGCATTCACCGCATTACCACCGTCATCGACAATCGAGTAGGTGAACATGTCGCCCGTGTCAGGATCGACAGTACTCAAGTCGCCAACAAATGTGTTGGCGGGTTGGCCCGTTGCTACATGACTGCGGTTGATCTCGATCGCAGTCGGAGCTTGATCCACATCCGTGACTGTGATCGTGAATTCTTTCTCGGTCGACAAACCGTCCGCATCGGTGCTCATCACTCGAATGCTGTAGCTCGGCGTGGTGGCGAAGTCCAAAGCGACGTTGGTTTGCAGTTCATCACCGACGATCGTAAAGGATCCGTTGTCGGTATCGCCTGTGCCAGCGGCCAACGCGTAAGTGTGCGTGTCACCCGCATCGGCATCCGTCGTGCTCAACATCCCCACCACGCTGCCGATCGCTGCCGATTCGACGATCGTGCTCGTGCTCAGCGAGATATCTGTCGGTGCTGAATTAGCGACGACTTCGGTCACCGTGATCGTGAATTCTTTCTCGGTCGACAATCCATCCGCATCGGTGCTCATCACTCGAATGCTGTAGCTCGGCGTCGCTGCAAAGTCCAAAGCGACGTTGGTTTGCAGTTCATCACCGACGATCGTAAAGGACCCGTTGTCGGTGTCGCCTGTGCCAGCGGCCAACGCGTAGGTGTGCGTGTCACCCGCGTCGGGATCCGTCGTGCTCAACATCCCCACCACGCTGCCGATCGCTGCCGATTCGACGATCGTGCTCGTGCTCAGCGAGATATCTGTCGGTGCTGAATTAGCGACGACTTCGGTCACCGTGATCGTGAATTCTTTCTCGGTCGACAATCCATCCGCATCGGTGCTCATCACTCGAATGCTGTAACTCGGCGTCGCTGCAAAGTCCAAAGCGACGTTGGTTTGCAATTCATCACCGACGATCGTAAAGGATCCGTTGTCGGTATCGCCTGTGCCAGCGGCCAACGCGTAAGTGTGCGTGTCACCCGCATCGGCATCCGTCGTGCTCAACAAGCCCACCGTGCTGCCGATCGCTGCCGATTCGACGATCGTGCTCGTGCTCAGCGAGATATCCGTCGGTGCTGAATTAGCGACGACTTCGGTCACCGTGATCGTGAATTCTTTCTCGGTCGACAATCCATCCGCATCGGTGCTCATCACTCGAATGCTGTAGCTCGGCGTGGTGGCGAAGTCCAAAGCGACGTTGGTTTGCAGTTCATCACCGACGATCGTAAAGGATCCGTTGTCGGTATCGCCTGTGCCAGCGGCCAACGCGTAAGTGTGCGTGTCACCCGCATCGGCATCCGTCGTGCTCAACAAGCCCACCGTGCTGCCGATCGCTGCCGATTCGACGATCGTGCTCGTGCTCAGCGAGATATCCGTCGGTGCTGAATTAGCGACGACTTCGGTCACCGTGATCGTGAATTCTTTCTCGGTCGACAATCCATCCGCATCGGTGCTCATCACTCGAATGCTGTAGCTCGGCGTGGTGGCGAAGTCCAAAGCGACGTTGGTTTGCAGTTCATCACCGACGATCGTAAAGGATCCGTTGTCGGTATCGCCTGTGCCAGCGGCCAACGCGTAAGTGTGCGTGTCACCCGCATCGGCATCCGTCGTGCTCAACAAGCCCACCGTGCTGCCGACAGCGGCTGATTCGGCGATCGTGCTCGTGCTCAGCGAGATATCCGTCGGCGCTGAATTAGCGACGACTTCGGTCACCGTGATTGTGAATTCTTTCTCGGTCGACAATCCATCCGCATCGGTGCTCATCACACGAATGCTGTAGCTCGGCGTGGTGGCGAAGTCCAAAGCGACGTTGGTTTGCAGTTCATCACCAACGATCGTAAAGGATCCGTTGTCGGTATCGCCTGTGCCAGCGGCCAACGCGTAAGTGTGCGTATCACTCGCGTCGGGATCCGTCGTGCTCAACATCCCCACCGCGCTGCCGATCGCTGCCGATTCGGCGATCGTGCTCGTGCTCAGCGAGATATCCGTCGGCGCTGAATTAGCGACGACTTCGGTCACCGTGATCGTGAATTCTTTCTCGGTCGACAAACCGTCCGCATCGGTGCTCATCACGCGAATGCTGTAGCTCGGCGTCGCTGCAAAGTCCAAGACGACATTGGTTTGCAGTTCATCACCAACGATCGTAAAGGATCCGTTGTCGGTATCGCCTGTGCCAGCGGCCAACGCGTAAGTGTGCGTATCACTCGCGTCGGGATCCGTCGTGCTCAACATCCCCACCGCGCTGCCGATCGCTGCCGATTCGGCGATCGTGCTCGTGCTCAGCGAGATATCCGTCGGCGCTGAATTAGCGACGACTTCGGTCACCGTGATCGTGAATTCTTTCTCGGTCGACAAACCGTCCGCATCGGTGCTCATCACGCGAATGCTGTAGCTCGGCGTCGCTGCAAAGTCCAAGACGACGTTGGTTTGCAGTTCATCACCGACGATCGTAAAGGATCCGTTGTCGGTATCGCCTGTGCCAGCGGCCAACGCGTAAGTGTGCGTGTCACCCGCATCGGCATCCGTCGTGCTCAACAAGCCCACCGTGCTGCCGATCGCTGCCGATTCGACGATCGTGCTCGTGCTCAGCGAGATATCCGTCGGTGCTGAATTAGCGACGACTTCGGTCACCGTGATCGTGAATTCTTTCTCGGTCGACAATCCATCCGCATCGGTGCTCATCACTCGAATGCTGTAGCTCGGCGTGGTGGCGAAGTCCAAAGCGACGTTGGTTTGCAGTTCATCACCGACGATCGTAAAGGATCCGTTGTCGGTATCGCCTGTGCCAGCGGCCAACGCGTAAGTGTGCGTGTCACCCGCATCGGCATCCGTCGTGCTCAACAAGCCCACCGTGCTGCCGACAGCGGCTGATTCGGCGATCGTGCTCGTGCTCAGCGAGATATCTGTCGGTGCTGAATTAGCGACGACTTCGGTCACCGTGATTGTGAATTCTTTCTCGGTCGACAAACCATCTGCATCGGTGCTCATCACGCGAATGCTGTAGCTCGGCGTGGTGGCGAAGTCCAAAGCGACGTTGGTTTGCAGTTCATCACCGACGATCGTAAAGGACCCGTTGTCGGTATCGCCTGTGCCAGCGGCCAACGCGTAAGTGTGCGTGTCACCCGCGTCGGGATCCGTCGTGCTCAACATCCCCACCACGCTGCCGATCGCTGCCGATTCGACGATCGTGCTCGTGCTCAGCGAGATATCTGTCGGTGCTGAATTAGCGACGACTTCGGTCACCGTGATCGTGAATTCTTTCTCGGTCGACAATCCATCCGCATCGGTGCTCATCACACGAATGCTGTAGCTCGGCGTGGTGGCGAAGTCCAAAGCGACGTTGGTTTGCAATTCATCACCGACGATCGTAAAGGATCCGTTGTCGGTATCGCCTGTGCCAGCGGCCAACGCGTAAGTGTGCGTATCACTCGCGTCGGGATCCGTCGTGCTCAACATCCCCACCGTGCTGCCGACAGCGGCTGATTCGGCGATCGTGCTCGTGCTCAGCGAGATATCTGTCGGTGCTGAATTAGCGACGACTTCGGTCACCGTGATTGTGAATTCTTTCTCGGTCGACAATCCATCCGCATCGGTACTCATCACACGAATGCTGTAGCTCGGCGTCGCTGCAAAGTCCAAAGCGACGTTGGTTTGCAGTTCATCACCGACGATCGTAAAGGACCCGTTGTCGGTATCGCCTGTGCCAGCGGCCAACGCGTAAGTGTGCGTGTCACCCGCATCGGCATCCGTCGTGCTCAACAAGCCCACCGTGCTGCCGACAGCGGCCGATTCGACGATCGTGCTCGTGCTCAGCGAGATATCCGTCGGTGCTGAATTGGTGACGACCTCGGTCACCGTGATTGTGAATTCTTTCTCGGTCGACAATCCATCCGCATCGGTGCTCATCACACGAATGCTGTAGCTCGGCGTGGTGGCGAAGTCCAAAGCGACGTTGGTTTGCAGTTCATCACCGACGATCGTAAAGGATCCGTTGTCGGTGTCGCCTGTGCCAGCGGCCAACGCGTAAGTGTGCGTGTCACCCGCATCGGCATCCGTCGTGCTCAACATCCCCACCGTGCTGCCGATCGCTGCCGATTCGACGATCGTGCTCGTGCTCAGCGAGATATCTGTCGGTGCTGAATTAGCGACGACTTCGGTCACAGTGATTGTGAATTCTTTCTCGGTCGACAATCCATCCGCATCGGTGCTCATCACGCGAATGCTGTAGCTCGGCGTCGCTGCAAAGTCCAAGACGACATTGGTTTGCAATTCATCACCGACGATCGTAAAGGATCCGTTGTCGGTGTCGCCTGTGCCAGCGGCCAACGCGTAAGTGTGCGTGTCACCCGCGTCGGGATCCGTCGTGCTCAACAAGCCCACCGTGCTGCCGATCGCTGCCGATTCGACGATCGTGCTCGTGCTCAGCGAGATATCCGTCGGTGTTTCGTTGACGTTCGCGACCGAGATCGTGAACGTTTGGTCGAGCGACAATCCGCCCTGGTCTGTGCTGCGGACGATGACGGAGTAACTCGATTTCGTTTCAAAATCCAGCGACCCGGTGACGGTCAACGTGCTGCCGGAAATCGCAAACGGTCCGTCGCCGGTCACGAAGTCGACGGACACAATGCTGTACGTGTGCGTGTTGTTCGCGTTGCTGTCGGTGGTGCTCAGCGTGCCGACGACGGTGCCCGATGAAACGTTTTCGGCAACCGAACTGTTCGACAACGCGATCACCGTCGGGGCCACGTTCAACGGCGTCACACTGACCACGAACGCACGCGGGAACGACAACCCGGTCGAGTCCGTTGTCATCACCCGGACGTCGTAAGAAGTTTTCGTATTCGCATCGAAGACCGCATTGCTGCGAAGTTCATTCCCAACGATCGTGAACGATGCGTTATCCGCACTGCCGCTGCCGGTAACCAACGTGTAGGTGTGCGATTGGTTCGTGTCGGGGTCGACGGTCGCGAGGGTTCCCACCAACGTTCCGACCGGTTGGTTTTCCTGAACCGAGTTTGGTGAGAGCGTGAGATTGGTCGGCGCGTTGGTGCCTGACAAGACAGGAATGTCAGGCAGATTGGGCGTCGACAAACCGACCACTCGTCGCAGCAGATCGCTCGCGTCGAGGGGGCTGATGCCATCGACACCCGTGACATCGCCGAGCAGGACCGGGTCGATATTGGGGAACAATCGCGTGGTCGCTGTCGTGCTGGTCGGTTCGGAGAACACGAATCCCGTATCCAGACCGACACCGACGCGGGCGATCAACCGAGCGTCCTCGGCGTCATATCGTCGGTTGGCGTTGACGTCGCCGGGGTAGGCGATCAAGTGTATACCGTCGTCGCCGATCGCATCCATCGCGCCCGCGTTGACTTCCAGGTTGGCGATCCGCAGCACGTGGGCGGTTCCGTAGGCGGCTGTCTCCGGGACGGTCGCCGAGATTTGGATGATGTCGGTTTGTTCGCCCGTCAGGGGAGTGAGTGCGAAGAAAGAGATCGTCACGTTCCCAGGACTGGTGAGATTCGATTCGACTTGGCTGCCCGCCATCGCGTCGCTGCCGAGTCGCACGTCGCTGATATCCAACAGCGTCGGGTCGTACTGGATTGTCATCGTCAATGACGTCAAGCCTGCGGAATTGCTCAACCGGATCGGCCACCCCTCTTGCAATGCCGCGCCACTGCCCGTCGCAGGCGCCTGCAACGTTTGGCCGGGCCCCCGAACAAAATCGGGCAACCCGACCGTCATCGCGGTGGAAGCATCGACCGTGAACGTGCCGACAAAGTCGCCGCCAGCCACGCCGTCGTTGTTGCCGTCGAGCAATTCGCCGTCAGCGAGATCCGTGAATGCGTCGGCGGCACTTCGCAGCGTCGCGGTGTACGTGTCCGGCGCCAGCGTCCCACCGCTGGCGATGAACGAAACACGTGTGCCTTCGACGAGCAGCGAACCGCGAACGAGTCCGGTCGTCGCACCACGCAGTGTCACGTCGGCTGCCCCTGCGACTTGACCTTGCGTGTCGTAGAGATTGAGGTTGACGGTGTTGACCTGCTCGCTCAGTTCGGCGGTGAACCCGCTCGCCGAGGGACTCAATGCCGTGATCGTCGCGGCGAGCACACGCCGATTTTCGAGCGATTGGATTGACAATCGGCGAGTCAAACTGGGGCGGCGGCGTTTGACAGACGAGGTACGGAACAGTTTTCGCATAGTTAGGAGAGCCTAGGAAGGTCAAAGCGTGACAGCGAATCGACGCCGTCGCATCAGAGAGAAAAACGACAACTGCACACAGCAAACTGCCATCATTGATGCATGAAGCGATGGTGAAATCGTATCACCATCCGAGTGATGGTTGGGTAACCACCCGTCGACGACGCCATCACGCAAATTGAATTCGCCAGCTGGATTCAATTCCGCCAGACAGGCTGAATTCGCCAATTTGACTGAACTCGCCGTTGCCGCGATGGGAAGCCTCTGAAGTTCCGGAGTATTTTAGTTCCCGACTTTAGAAACAATCTAGTGCCGGAAAGTTCCTAATCTGCGGAATCTTTTTTGACTGGGCGGTTTGTGACGTTAAACGCCGTCGGTGACGCCTGGTCCCGATGAAACGTTTCGTTCGCTTGGAGTTGTCGATAGAAAAAAGACAGTTGGGGATCAGAATAGGAGGAAACTAGTTTCACACTCGCGTTGTCAAACAAACATGTCGAAAAAACGTTCTCGCCGCCTTTCCATCGAGTCGCTCGAATCACGACGGCTCCTCGCGGCAGTCGATATCCCAGACGATTTGACGGGTGCGGGCTCGGCGATCGTATCCGTACCGGTCAACATTGACGACGCTGCCGCCGTCCGGGGGGCGGAAATCCGCCTGACCTACGACACCGCTTTATTGGACCTCGATCCCAACGCGATCACGGCCGGTTCGGTTTGGAACGGCAACGACACCCAGGTCACCGCGAACGTCAATGACGCGGCGGGGACGGTGGTCATCTTCGTTTCCGCCTCCGCTGGTTTGCCGACGTCCAGCGGCAGCCTCGTGGTCTTGCCCTTTCGGATCGCCGGGACCGCGACAACCGGCAACACTGCCGTGATCGACCTGACCGAAGTCACACTCAACGAGGGCCAAATCAACGTTTCGCCCACACCGGTCGCCGGCGCCGATTCGACCGACGGTCTGATCACGGTCACGTCCGACAACGGAAACACCGGCAGCGATCGGATTGCCGGATTCGTTTACGCGGACACCAACAACAACAGTACGCCCGAAATCGTCGAGGGCATTCCGGGCGTGGCGATCACGTTAACGAACACGAGCACCGACCAAGTTCAAACCGCGACAACCGATGACCAGGGACGTTATGAATTCACCGGATTGTCAGCGGGGACCTATCGCGTGGTGCAAGCCCAACCGGTCGCCTATCTGGAAGGTGGCGTCAACGAATTGTCCGTCAACTTGGTCGATGGACAAGCCAGCTCGAATCAAAACTTCCGCGAACTCGGCTTGCGTCCCCAATTCCTCTCCAACCGCTTGCACACGACGTTGGTGCGTCCCGTCGGATCCACGCCGTGGGTCAATGCGATCCGGCAAACCAATCTCGATGCCAACGCTCCTCGTATTGCGAGCGTCAGTGCTCCTGTACCTGCGACTGCGAACGCGACTGTGGCATCCGCATTCGTCGCGTCACCATCCACGGTCGAACCCACATGGAGACAAGCGACAACGGTGCCGACAACGCAGGCGATGATTCAGCCTGCCGGCGAACCGATTGCCGAGCAAGCGTCTCCGAAATCGTTCGTGGTCGGACCGCTGGCGGAGCAAGATGACGACTCGGAATCCGACGAGACTTTTTCCGTGGATCAGGTTTTTGCGGCCCAGCTTTGGTAGGCCGGTCGCTGGTCCGTGAAACCCGATTCCCAGCGTTACTAAGATTGCCGCTGATGCTGGAAGTTCGGTAGAGCTGAACGAACCGGAGGTCAGACGATCCACTGCACCGCGCGGTCTCTTTTCGATTCTCTCAATCATCTTTTCGGGCGGGCCACGGATAGCGAAACTCGCAAGACCTCTGTCGGTTGAATCACTCGAGTCACGGCGGATGATGGCCAGTCTCTCGATACCCAGTGTCTCGATACCCAGTCTCTCGATACCCGATGTCTCGATACCCAGCGTTGCCGTCGAAATCGCTCCGGCAGGCACGGGCGACGCGCCGGTCGCCCGCGAAGTCTCGGTTCCGATTCAGGTTGCCGATGTCGCCGGGATGCGGGCCGCTGAGGTGCGAATTCAATTTGATCCTTAACAAGTCACCACCGATCTTTCACGCATCCGTGGCGGGACACTTTGGAACGATCGTGTTATGCCTTTGCGTCATCCAACCCGGTCAGTGGCTGGCCTGATGAAATCTCTCTCATGCACTTGGTGAAGTTGTCTGGATTTCGCCCCAAGATGCAGCACAATGAAGCATTTTTCACTACCGAAAAACTGGTTTTCAGCGTAAGCGGGCGTCCCCGCCCGCGTACGCGTGCTTTCACGCGGAGCACGATTTCACACCGTTTCCAATACGGTAAGTGAAACCGAAACATTTCCCCGAGCCTGCTTCCACGTATCCTAAGCTGCACAGCGGCGAAACGGAAATCAGGAATCGAAAGTGTCCGACCGACAAACACTCGTTGGAAAAGATTCGATTTTTTCGTTGCGCGTCCATGACGTTGGTATTGATACTTCTGGTGGAGGTGTCTGCGCCAAAAACCCAGGAGCGAAATGATGGCCAACGATGAACAACTCGAACGACAGTTAGCTGTCATCATCGATCCTTGGATCGCCTGCGGTGGCGATGTGACGGATGCCGCTGCGGTCACGAATTTAGTTTCTCAGCATCCCGAAATAGGTGAAGAGTTGAAGGGGTGCCTCGACATGCTCGCACAGCTCCAGCATTCCAAACCGGATCTGACCCTCGACAGTGCGAAGGGAGTTCCCGGCAACGCGGCTGATTTGACAAATTCCAATTCAACGGGAGAGTTGCCTCACGTCACGGCAATCGCGATTCCCGGTTTCAAAATCGTCGATGAGAGCGATCATGTTTGGTTGGCGGATTTCGGTTTGGCCCGCCGGGAAGTTGATGTGACCGCAACGGCCACCGGCGCGATGCTGGGCACGCCGCGTTACATGAGCCCCGAACAGGTCTCGGGTGTCGATGCCAGCGTCGATCATCGAACGGACCTTTATTCGCTCGCCACGACGTTGTACGAATTGGCGACCGGTGAGCCGGTTTTCAACGAAACGAATCCAGTGCGTTTGCTACACCAAATTCAATACGAGGAGCCGAGGCACCCTCGCGATGTCGACGCGAACGTTCCCCGCGATTTCGCTGTCGTGTTGATCAAGGCGATGGACAACGAACCCTCGTATCGATACCCCGATACCGCCGCTTTTGCCGCCGCTTTTGCCGACGATTTGAGAGCGATCCGAGACGGGGGCAAGATCACCACAAAGGGACTGCCACCGGCGGTGCAGTTGGCCCGTTTCACGAGTCGTCATGCGGGGCCGGTGAAGATCGGGTTGTCGGCCGTGGCGGTGACTTGCTCGCTGCTGGCAATCCTTTGGATCGGTTTGACAAATTACCGACAATCTCAATCGGGTGACGTGATGATCCGTGTCGCCCGCGGGCCTTACGAGACGACCCGGCGACGAGTGAATCAAGAGACTCCAAACGAGAAGAAATTCGAGTCGGAGTCGATTCGCATCACGACACCGATGCCTTCACCTCTGTCTGCGGTCCGACGGTTCCGTCGCTTGGTCGAAAACCTATCCCGATGCGTTGAAGCCGGTTTCGGGAACGATCGGATTGGACTCACGCGGCAATTCGCTGCCGAGTGTGATGCACGCCCGAGTCGTCGATGATCTCGATGCTGATGGAATGGGTGACTTGTTGCTGGCGGGCACGGTCGTGGACGATGGGGGCAACGTCACTCGCGGGATACTAACGATCAGCGGGCAGTCCGGTGACTTGATTCGATCACACGTGCTGCCGCTTTCTTCGAACGAAACGAAACCGAATCCACTGCCGTCGATGGAGCACGGCTTACTGATCCACAACGCCCGCCCGATGAACTGGACTCTAGGCAGCCTGGGAGCCATCGTTCACGCCGGCAACGCATTGGCGACGCAGAGCAATACTGGAATGGTCTACCGTTTTTCAAACTTAACCACCACGCCACGCAACCAAGGCAGTTTCAATACGCTCACGCCGCCGATCGTGATGCAACATCGCGACCGTGTTGTTGCGGTTTGCCTAATTGATCAAACTTTGTTCGGATTCGATTTGGTAACGGGCGAGGCGATCACCAATCCGATCGATTTGGGATTCGCTCCGAGTACACCTTTGCGCATGACCCACGATCGTGACGGCGAACCGCACGTGATCGTTGCGGGCACGATGAGCAAACTCGCCGATTCGAGTAACCGTCGCGGTTCGCAGTCAACCGACAAGGTGATCGCGGTGCTCGATTTCTCGCGGTCAAAAGAACCACGTCGTTCGGTTTGATTTGCGAACCGGTGAGTCATCCGTGGTGCTGGCCACTCGGTTCATCCCGTCGCGTTTTGCGAATTCTGCGGGAGCACGCTTGAGCACGGGAGTGCGGTTCCCCAACCTCACCTTGACGGCATGGAACGTCCAGACGCGGCAGCGATTGTGGCGGGTCGAATGGCAGCAGGACGAGGATCCCACGCAAACTCTTAATCGCCCCGAGCCCTTTTCCACGTCGTTGCCATTGGCCGATGGCGAGCAGGCTTTCTTGGTTGGAGAGCGGTCAGCCTCCGGAAGCAAACTCCAGGCTCGCCGCCTCTCTAACGGGGAACTGATTTGGGAATACCAGATCTCGAAAGACAACCTCTATTCCGACAATACGTCGTCACCGATCGCGGCCGTGGTCACTCAAGGCGCCAGCCAAGCGGTGGCAATCCTCGATTTTGATCCGCAATCGGTAAGCTGGAAACTGGTGTTACTCAGTGGCGAGTCCGGTCGCCAACTCGACACCCATCTCGTGCCGTATTTGAGCAAGTCGGTCAACAACCCAAGAGGCATTGCGGAGACCGGGACGACTTCATTGACGTTGCTCGACGCTGACGAGGGCGGCACGACGCTCGCGTTGATCTGTCCTCGGCAACATGCGTCCGGTTCGCCGTTGGTTTCCTGCGAACTGCTCGATGTCGTCAAGGGAAAGTTTCAATCGCGAAATGTGTTTCGATACGAAGACGGCAAACGACCTGTCAGCGACGAGGAGCTACCGAGCGTGACGCAGTTCCACCTCGTTCGGCAATCCGATGGGCAACTCGCACGAATCGGCATCCGCGACTCGCTCGTCTTTGCCCACGTGATCGATCAACCGAAATTGTTGTGGAAATATGAAGTGCCCGATCGCGATCGATTGCTGATCTCTCGCAAGGTTTCTGGTTCATCCGGCGCACGCTTCCGCCGGATGAACCTGTTTCATTGTCTCGCTATCGCTAATCACCAAACTCACGTTCCTGTCGGACAAGCCGACGAGTTGGCTCCGCCGAAACTCACTCAATTGCTCACGCCTGATTGGACGAGGATCGAGGCGGCGAGTTGGCAACCTTGAACGTAATCGTCGACCATCAGGTATTCGTCGGCGGTGTGGATCGCCGCTTGGCCGCATCCGAGCGTGACCGCTTCGATGCCATGCAAAAACAACCAGTTCGCGTCGAGGCCTCCGTTGGCGAGTTCACACTTGGGTGTGTGCCCAAGTTTCGCGATCCACTTTCGTGCCGCTTCGACCGACGGATGATTCAGGTCGAGCGCGAACGCTTCGTAGTCCACTTGGCTGGTGAATTCGATCCGCCCGCAACGCCCGGTCACGTCGGTGACCTCGGTGGCGGCGTGCTCGAATGCGTCGCGAATTTGTTGCACGATCCAAGTTCGGAATTTGGCGTCGTGACTGCGGGCTTCGATTTTCGGTTCATCCGCAGAATCTGTGGGTGAAAATGCTGCCAAAAAGAGTGTTCGCACAAGAAAAATTGCCAGCGGTGGTGGCCGAGGGCGAATTGGTCATTCACCGTTTTTTTCACCTCGCGATCTGATCG
>Ga0163216_100872_pt1 | contig 29084 bp, 23 predicted proteins | sample SynspAceP_FD_167610 | JGI IMG/M metagenome (GOLD analysis project Ga0163216, IMG submission 167610) | Saline lake microbial communities from Ace Lake in Antarctica - Synechococcus sp. Ace-P (Illumina Assembly) | ecosystem: Environmental > Aquatic > Non-marine Saline and Alkaline > Saline ...
CGATACTTCACCCTTATCCCAGCGAGAGATTTCGCGCCCGACTCAAGGCAGGAGCCGTATGAGTTAGACGCTCGAGTACGGATCTGTGCGGGGGGCGGCTGGCAACAGCCGTCCCTACCGCGATCCTTGAAAAACCTCGATCCTGGGGTCGGCGCACGCTTCCGTCGGATGAACCCATTGCAATGCAAATTGGTCATATCAAAGACATCGCCGCCGCCGACGATTTCAATCGAGATACCGCTACCGATGCCGAACTTCGCAATTCGACCAGTTTCATCGCCGACCGGATCGTTGATGGCGAGGGTTCGGTATGTCGTGTCGGTCGATGTCAACGACAACAGCGTGCGGAAGATCGGTCGCGCCTATTACCTCGACGGCCAACGCGGATTCGGTGTTCTGTTGACGGGGACATTGACCTCACTCAAAGACGACGCGGTGTTTGAGTTGTCCAGCGAGCACGATGTGATCGTTCGAGGGCACATCCATTTGATGGGTGACGGTGCCGATCTGATGGTTCAAAGCGACAAGTGGATTTACTGGGAGGGTTTTGCCCGTGTCGATGGTGATTTAACGATGCGAGGTGGCGTTGAAATCAATAGTGCCGACTTGGACGGTTTCGGCGTCAACGACAGCAGCATCAATATTCAGACAACGTTACGACGGATCACCGGAGCGGCAGGTTCCAAAATTGATTTGCAAGGATCCCACGACGTCGACGTGTTCGGTGCGATCGTGTTCGGCGAAACGATCGGGGTCATCAAAATCAATGCCGTCGGTCAAGCTCGTATCGGCGGGATCACGCTCAATGAAGCCGGTAATCCAGTGGAAACCGGCGGGATTTTGCGGGCTCGCGATGCGATCTCGATCACCGTTCGTTCCACCGGTGGCGATGCATGTGTGACCGGTTTGTGGATCGCCGGTGGGACCGTCGATCGCGTTTACGACACCGCCGGACAAAATTTAGGGCGTCAAATCACGCACGCCGACGGTGATTCGGCGGTCTCGATCACGGCGACCGGTCGGATCGATGTTGGTCAAAGTATCACGGCAGGCAAACGAATCGAATTGAACGGCGGAGGCGACGCCCACGGCGAGGGAATTGGAATCGGTTCCGGTGTCGAGGTCTCAACGTCGGCCGACGATAGCCGAATCGAATTGACCGCCGTCGATGCTGAGATCGTGGGAACGGTATCGGCGGGCGGATCGTTGAATACCGATTCGGATACAGTTTGGACCGGGCGAAACTCCGCCATCGAGATGGATCTGAGCGGCGATCTCGTCGTCGGCGGGACAGGCGTCGATGAGAACGGGAACCTCATCGATCGTGGCGGCAACTTGCAATCGAGTCAATCGATCGAGATCGCCGCGCGTCACGTCTCGATCAATTCGCTCAGTCGATTGATGACGGACCTTAGCGGCGATGGATCGCTCGACACGACCGACCGCGATGCCAGCGCCGTCTACTTCCAGACGACAGGCAATTTGAAAATCAAGGGTACTGTCGTGACGATTGACGAGGGTTCGTCGATTACACTCGATGCCGACGGTCAGGTTTGGATCAATGGAATCGTACAGGCCGAGGACGTGTTGACCGTCATCGCCGGGACACATTCCAGCACCATCGGCGTGTTGGTTGATCCGTAACTGCTCAATAATCCGTCTGGATTGATTTTTAGACAGGTAGGCGATTTCGCGCTCTCGATGGCGAATCAGCACGCAAGACGAAAATTCGCCCGCCCCGATCAAGGTTGCTGGCATTGAAATCCCCGTCGCCGATCAATCACCACTGGTCCTCAATCATGAGCCTAAAAAAAATATGCCAAAAACTGGGCGTGAATTTCCAGCAGTACCTTCGGGATCGGATTCGTGGTCTCGGTGAGATCCCGATTCTCTGCGAGTTGATGCGGACGACAGCGGCAGATCGAGAGATCGCGGCAGGATCGAAATAAATCACCCGCCGCACAACCAACTTTCATGTCGCAACCACTCCGGCCCACGGTTCAGCAGCTTGAAGGCTGCCCCGTGGTTATTGAGCAGTTACCTTGAATTCTTACAAGGATGCGCTGATTGTGCCAAACGATTGACGATTCACTTCGGCCGATCCGGTAGAAAGGCAACTAAGCCCTACGACGTTCCCCTCCCGCAACGCGGGAGGGGTCGAAAAACGAGCGTTCAGCAAGCTTTTCGGGGGAGGGCATTCCAAGCAATCTCCCCAGTAACACCCCCAGCACCGAGCCCTCCCCCGACGGCCTCGCGAAAGGCTCGCCGCCGAGCCCTCCCGTTTCACAGGCGGGTTGCAAAACGTTGCTTTCGCAGGTTCCCGTCAGTGGCCCGATCTCGACTCGGAGCAGTGGCCTGATCATGGAAGTACGCTTCCGTAGGATGCTAGCAAATCCATGTAGATGACTGTAGGCTGACCCCCAAGCTAATCGCTGTCGCAACTACCGTGGCTAAAAGCGCAACTTCAAAACGCGTTAGCGAGGGATTCACGCTCGATCCCCTGTTAACGCGTCGGGTTACGAGAAACGAGTCGCTTCATTGAGTCGACGACTTTGGCGATCATCGGTTGCTCGGTTTCGGAGAGCGGGGGCGTGACAGGCAGTTTGTAGTTGAGCGCGTAGTCGTAGCCCGCGCGATCGTAGACGAGATCAAACACGGCCTGCAAATCCAACGTCACTTCGGGGTCATCGAACGCGAGCGGAATCAGGATTCGGGGCAGGGGATCGGCGAGCGGCCAGCCGTAAACTTCGGCCAGTGGTCGCGGGTTCGGTTTGCTAACCAAGGCGAAGTAGTCGCCCGGTGGTGGGTCGGAAACCGTTGACCGCTCGCCACCGCGGAGCAAGTCGATCTCCACAAGACTGGCCTTGGTTTTGAGCAACGCGTGGATCTTCTCGAGATATTGGTCGCGTCCTTCGGTGCCCCGACGCTTGTTGGTCGGTGATAGCAACTCGATCACCGTCACCACGCGTGCGGGCGTGCCACGACGGATGGTAATGAACGTTTCGCGATGTTCTTCGAAATACGGAATCGTACAAACTTTGGGCTTGATCGATGGATCGGTTAGCAAGGCGGTACCGCTGCCATCGGCGGTGTCAAACTCGTCAAAGCGATGGTAGATCGCCGCGTCCGCGACCAGCGTCTGGACCGCTTCGGTCGGATCGATTCGTTCGAGGTAAATCCGCCGCTCGACATCGACGATGTAATTGGGACGGACCATGGGAACGATGGCGTCCCGAATGGCAGTAATGAAACTGGTGTGGAAGTCTTCCCACTTTTGACTCTCGATGAATGGGTCCATTCCTGGAAATGGTGACGGCATCTTAGCAACACTCTGAAGCAGGGAAGGTGATACGACACGGTTTCATGATAGCCTACTCGGCCCTCCGTAGTCGAACCCGGTTGCGAAACCGACGTGTTCTTGCTCGCCAATGGATCCAACGTCCAATGTTTTTCACGTCAAGGCTTCTTGCAGAAGTCTATCCACCTTCGGCATCATCGATCGCAACCAAGCGGCGACGTTTGCTCAGCTTCTCTTCCCATCACCGATCACTCGCATCGTTCAGTTCGATTCCATCTTGCAAACTTAAACGCGCACCAAGAATCGCGTTGTAGTAGCTGGCATAACGTACGAAAGCGTCTTCCAACGCTGACGGGTTTTCGTCTTCTTAGGACGTTCGGCGGCGCTGGTCACGCCGTTGGATGGCGTCGGCGTACAACGTCCAGTCTTGTTGAGGTGCAAATGAGACGACCTACAACCGACCGACGCAGGGGAGGTCGAGGAGGGATGCGATCTCGGGATCAAACGTACCGAGGAGGTCACGGGGGTGGGCGTGAACGAGGGTGGATAAGAGGCCGCGGAATTGCTCTAAGCTGGGATCAAAACGTCGCTCTAAAATCTCTTCCACCTCGGCGGTGGCGACGCGTAAAGGGTCCGATGTGAACGACGAGGGGGCCGCGATTTCGTCGAACTCTTCGATCACGTCCACCAACCAACTGTCGATCGCGATCGCGGATACGCCCAAGGCGATCGTTTTGATCGAATCGGAAACACTCAGCGGTTTCTTGGCTAACGACATCGGCGGTGTTAACCACACGGGAATCGTTTCGATCGATGCCACCCGGCTCAACAATCGCTGCGTGAACTGCGCGAACGCGATCCCGGTCATCCGAATTTGACCGAGCCGGATCAGAATCGCGTCGGGGCTGGCCAGGATGAGATCGTTCAAGTGATCGTCGATCCATTCAGGAGTCACGCTGAGAACGACGGCGGCGTGTGGGGCCAGGGTGCGGAGCTGCTCGACTTTGCTGCTGAGTTGTTTAAGGTGGGGGACGTCCGGCGGTAACGTCATCGCGGGGATCCAGCCGCCGCCGGACAAGGGTTGGTCCTCGGGAGTGGCTTCCCAGCGGCCCAATCTCGCCGCCGAGTACGCGAACCGGCCCGTTGCGTCCCGCAGCGGCGAGAGGTGCATGTCGACGACCATAGCGTGATCGAAATCGGTGTCGGACAAACCGTATCGCTCGTTTCGATAAGGCAACAACCGGGGGATCCCGAGTTCGCTATCGGGAGGCTCGGGTGCCTCGGTGTCCGAATCGGAATTCGAGGTCGCAGCGATCTCGTCGGCTCCGGGCGTGCGACCGAGTTCACTTTCGAGCGCCGAGACGAGCAGCCCGCGAGCTTGCATCGCCATGAAAATCGCTTGAGCTATGATCGGGGTCCAGGTATGCCATGGGGGCGAGTCCCAAAACAAAGGGACCGGCAACAGCACCGGATTGCCGCTGCGACGATGCAACAGCATCTCGGTCGGCGCCGGTGAAATCCCCCGGCGCACCTGACCGATCTTCGGCGGCATCAGACACAGCGATTCGAGCAAATTATCGTTCTTCCATTTCTTGGATGTACTGACGCAACCGTTCGAGTTCGTCGGTCGTGCCTTTGAGTTTCAACATGTTCTCGACACGCTTGACTAACTCGATCCGGTTGACCGGTTTGGTCAAAAAATCGTCCGTCCCGGCGGCCACTCCGCGTTCGATGTCGCCGAGTTCGCTGAGCGCGGTCACCATCAAAATCATGATCCGACTCGTCGCCGGATCCTCTTTGAGGGTTTTGCAAACTTCGAATCCGCTGAGCTTCGGCATCATCACATCGAGCAGAATCAAATCCGGCTCGAACGATTTCACTTTGTCCAACGTGTCGGCGCCGTCGACGGCGGTTTCGAGTTCGCATTCCACCTTCACTAAATAGGCTTCGAGCAATTCCCGGTTCGCGGTGTTGTCGTCGGCGATCAAAATGCGACTGGTCATCAAGCAACCTCGCACGGTTGGCTGTGCGCGGGGACGGGAAAGCCACCACACATTTCTCGGATATCGCCACGGATCGTTTCGTGCATCGCCGCGTCATCGGGGTTCGACAAGGATTGGGCAATCCACACACCGATGCGTTTCATTTCATCCGTGCCCATGCCACGCGTTGTCAGTGCCGGCGTGCCGATCCGGATGCCCGAGGGGTCCATCGGTTTGCGTTGGTCGAACGGGATCATATTCATGTTCACCGTGATGCCGCAGGCGTCTAGCACCGCTTCGGCTTGTTTTCCACCCAACCCGACGGTGGTCACATCGACGAGCATCAAGTGGTTGTCGGTTCCGCCGCTGACCAAACGTAGACCCGCCGCCATCAATGATTCCGCGAGCGTTTTCGCGTTCTCGACCACCGATCGTCCGTAGATGCGGTATTCGTCCGTCATCGCTTCGGCGAAACAAATCGCTTTGCCGGCGACGACGTGCATCAACGGGCCGCCTTGCGTCCCTGGGAACACGTTGCGATTGACGAGTTTGAGGTGTTCTTGTTTGCACAAAATCAAACCGCTGCGGGGGCCACGGAGCGTTTTGTGGGTCGTCGTGGTGACGTAATCGGCGAACGGCACGGGGCTGTTGTGGATCTTGGCCGCGACCAAACCGGCGTAGTGGGCCATGTCGACGAGCAGTTTGGCACCGACCTCGTCGGCGATCTCTTTGAATTTCTCGTGCGGGATCTCACGCGGGTAAGCACTCGCCCCGGCGACGATCATTTTGGGTTTATTCTCCCGAGCCAAACGCACAATTTGGTCGAAATCGAGCCGATGATTTTTCTCATCCACGCCGTAGCTGACGAAGTTGTACAACCGACCGCTGATGTTCAGTTTCATCCCGTGGGTGAGGTGGCCGCCCTGGGCAAGATCGAGCCCCATGACGGTGTCGCCGACTTCGAGCGCGGCCAAATAAACGGCCGTGTTGGCTTGCGAACCGCTGTGGGGTTGCACGTTGGCGGCGTCGGCGCCGAACAGTTCCTTCGCCCGATCGATGGCCATCGTCTCGACGACGTCGACGTGTTCACAACCACCGTAATAACGACGTCCGGGGTAGCCTTCGGCGTATTTATTGGTCAATACGCTGCCGGCCGCCTCCATGATCGCTTGGCTCGTGTAATTTTCGCTGGCGATCATTTCCAACCCATCCTGTTGGCGGGCGGCTTCGGCCTGCATGGCGTCCCAAAGGACGGGATCTTGCGACTGAATCGTGCTCATCAAATCAATTTGACTGTTTTTCGGAGGAAACGGACAACCGGTTTTACGCCGGGACACTGGGGCACCGGAGAAACGGTGAACGAAAAAGCGATTGTCGGCACGAAACGGGAACGCGTCAATGACAACGTCTGAGAAACCTTTTCCCGCCGCGAGCAGCCCACGACTGCTTCACGCCCCTCGCAAACCCGACCAAAGAATCTTCATCACGGCTTGGATCGAACCCGAGGTGCCCAACGCGTCCCCGACGCCCGGCAGAGCGAGCACCAACAGACCCACCAACAAAATGCCGGTCAGGAACAACGAACGGCCGGTGTTATCCGTCGTCGGGGAGCCTGGGAGAAATCTCGGACGCCAAACGCTGACCGACGGTGCCCGCGTCAGGTCACGTAATCGACGCAACCCGATCTGGACGTGTCCGTCGGCCGACTGGAAAAACCATTGGGCATGAACCTCTAACCGAGAACCGGCATGATCGAGCAACCAGGGTTCACCGATCCGCAACTGCGCCGCGTCACGCGGACGCACCAAAACTGTGAACCCGTCGATCGACGCCTCCTGCAATTGCACCGCGAGTTGATTACGACGGATTCGAATGGTCGCGGCGCTTTCTTCGGGAGTCACCGGATAACGAAAAAAATCGGGAGTTTGAGCAGTCGAGACCATACGATGTGTTTTCCGCACGAGAAACAGCGAACAAGAAATTTGTTCCGTATCGAAATAGGTAGCTCATGTTCTCTCTGCCGTTCGTGAGTATTTCCTACCATCCGCGCGACAACACCAAAAAACCGAACCGGTCATAACGGTTGTCCTAACAACCCGTCGTGCAGGCTGCCAGCCTGCGTTTCAACCACGCGAGCGCCCCGCCCACGCTACCGCCCCGGCGAATCCAGAAAGATCTCAGGCGGCAATTCTGTGTAAAACATCGCCGCCGGATCGATCCCCCGTGAATCGAGTCGACGCAATCGCTCCCGCGTCGACGGACGCGTCGCCACCCACGGCAACACCAACAACCACACCACGGCGATCACGATCAACACGAAGAACAAACGAATCGGGCCCGTCCACTTGCGCACGCGGTTACTTTTTCTCGCGTGGACGTTGGACCCGATCGAGCAATTGATTCGCCCCATCGCTTGAGGGACGATTAGATGAAAAGCGGCGTCCTTTGTCACGTCTTTCCGCCCCGGATTCCTGCACCAAACCACGCCGATTGGCGAGATCACGCAACAGCGAAAAAACATCCGACGCATACCAAAACCCCAATAACAGCGCAGCGGGACGAACGATTACGCACGCCAACCCCGCCACCGCCGCACCCCCGTTGACCATCATTGTCGAACCCTCCACGTTTCTGTTGTTTGGAAAAGTCGGTCTGCTCGGGAAACGCCCCGCTGAACATTAAACACAAATTCCGCATTTGCAGGGTTTGTCCGTACGTCAGGCTTTCCAGTCTGACACAACTCGATGTCAGCCCAGGAAGGCTGACGTACGGACAAGCATTTTACCAGCCTTGTTCAAATTCGGTAATCCAACGGTCGGATTCCAGTCAACCGTTTGAAAGTCCTGTAAAACGTCGAGAGGTCTTCGAAACCGGATTGAAAAGCGATCGAGGTGACTTTGTTGTCCGTGTCGCGTAGCAACGTCTGAGCATGTTCGATCCGCAACCCGTTGAGATACGCCAGCCAGGTCTGTCCGGTCCGTTGGCGAAAGTCTGTCGTGAATTTTCGCCGTGACATGCCGCACGCTCGGGCCGCCGACTCGACACTGAGGGTTTCGAAAAAATTGCACCGAATCCAGATCAGGTACTCGTCAATCACATCGGGAGTCGATCCCGGAGCGTCGCCGTGCTGCCTCGTCTCGGGCTCGTTGGCCTCGGATGACGCCATCGCGAGTCGCGCGAATACTTCGATTGCCCCTGCGATCGCGGACAGCATCGATGCCGGATCTTCTCGCGAGACGAGGTACAATAACCGGCGGATGCGTTGGGGAATGTCGAGCATCGCCATTCGTTGTCTCGGCAGTTTGCCAGCCGGGATCATCTGCTCGATCGCGGCGCAAGGTGAGATCCGTTGCGGATCGATCGCGAGCCCGTACAGTGAAATCGGATGCCGCGGATCGTCCACGATCCGGTGCTCCAATTGAGCAGGAACCAAGATACAATCTCCCGCACCGCATGGCAATGCCGACACACCGTCTGCCCAATCCGCCATCACTTCGCCGAGGCCTTCGCGGATGCAAATTAGTTTGGAGAACCGGTGCCGCGTCTCGGTCATGAAGAACGACTCGTCGTGGCGACTTTCGAATACCCACAAACCCAGATTCGACATCGATTCGGCGACCGGGACGCTGCGGCGGTGAGGCGGTTGGGTTGGCATGATAAGAACATGATGGCACATCGGTTGCCCGATTTGCAAGTCGATTGTGCGTAAATGGCCAGGCAGCGGTTTTGTTTTCGGGTCCAATGGGAAATTTATCGCACGAACTCCACACAACGAGGAAAACCATGTCACCCACTCTCGGTATCACCATCAACCATCTCCCTCCGATCCGGCCCCGGCGAACGATCACGGGCATGTCCGCGATTCTGTTGCCGTTGTTATCGGAGACCGAAATCGATTGGGAAGGTTTTCGGGGGCACGTCCGCCGCACCGCCGAGGCCGGATTGGTCCCCGCCGTCAACATGGACACCGGGTACGCGAACCTGATTTCCGAAGAACTCCGCGAACAGGTTTTGGTCGAGACACGCGAGACGATGCAGGGCAACGATTTTGTCGCGGGCGTGTTTGTCGGTGATGCGCCGGGGGCCACGTTTGATTTCGATTCCTATCGCGTCGGACTGGATCAAATCAAACGACACGGTGGCACTCCGATCATTTTCCAATCGTTCGGTTTAACGCAACAATCCGATGACGCAATTGTCGAGTCGTACCAAAAGATCGGTGAACATGCGGGCGATTTCTTGGCGTTCGAACTGGGGACTATGTTTGCTCCATTCGGGAAAATCTACAGCCTCGACGTTTACGCGGGGCTGATGAAGATTGCAGCCTGCGGCGGCGCGAAACACTCGTCGCTGAGCCGTGACTTGGAGTGGCAACGGTTGCGATTGCGGGACGAGCAGCGACCGGATTTCAAGGTCCTCACCGGGAACGATTTGGCGATCGACATGGTGATGTACGGCAGCGATTATTTACTCGGTCTGAGCACGTTCGCCCCGGAGGCGTTTGCCCGTCGTGACGCGATGTGGGCGGCCGGTGAAGCCGGGTTTTATGAACTCAACGATTTGTTGCAATACCTCGGCTTCCTCGCCTTCCGTAACCCCGTGCCAGCCTACAAACACAACGCCGCACAGTTCCTGCACGCGAGACAATGGATTGAAACATCGTTGACCTATCCCGGCAGTCCACAGCGACCGGAATCGGATGTCGCGTTGTTGCAGAATATTTTGGAACGTTTGGATTCGGCGGGCGAGTAACCCAACAACCGTGGCTAACGCCAAAACGGCTCATTCAATCGTACTACTTCCCACCTTCCTCTCAAGAGCATGATATTGATGACGACTACAAAAACACTGACCATTGCCATGCACGGGGTGACCGGGCGAATGGGGACGAACCAACACTTCATCCGGTCGATACTCGCGATCATGCGACAAGGCGGCGTGCCACTTTCCAGCGGCGAGCGAGTCACGGTCAAACCGATCTTGATCGGACGTAACGAAGATCGGTTGCGACATCTCGCCGAAACCGTGGCGATGCAAGAGATCGGGCAAACGGTGGCGTATTCAACGGACACCGACGCGGTCATCTCGGACGATACGACGGACATTGTTTTCGATAGTTCGAGTACGCAAATGCGGGCGTCGATCGTTCGCAAAGCGATCGAGCACGGCAAACCGGTTTACTGCGAGAAACCGATCGCGATCGATGCCGGCGAGGCGTTGCGTTTGGCCGAAGAGTGCGAGGCGGCGGGGATCAAGAACGGCGTCGTCCAAGACAAACTTTGGTTGCCGGGGATTCGTAAATTGCGAATGCTGCGAGACCAAGGTTTCTTCGGCGACATCCTCGGCGTCCGGGGCGAGTTCGGCTATTGGGTGTTCGCCGGAGACGAACCGAATCAACCGATCCAACGTCCCTCATGGAACTACCGCCGCGAGGACGGAGGCGGGATGATGATCGACATGTTCTGCCATTGGGAATATATGCTCAATGATCTGTTCGGACCTATCGATCGTGTGCTCGCGCACGCGACGACGGACCTGCCCTCTCGCGTCGACGAGTCCGGGAAACCGTATGCGTGTACGGCGGATGATTCGGCCTACGCGTTGTTCCTGATGAAGAGCGGCGTGACGTGTCAATTCAATAGCTCGTGGGCGACGCGGGTGCGGCGGGATGATTTGTTGACCGTACAAATCGACGGGACGAAGGGGTCGGCGGTCGCGGGTTTGCGTGAATGTTGGATTCAAAATCTCGCGTCGACTCCACGCCCGACATGGAACCCGGACATCGCCCAACCGATCGATTTCTACGACAGTTGGCAGCAGTTACCCAACGCGACGGATTACGACAACGCGTTCAAAATCCAGTGGGAGATGTTCCTGCAGCACGTCGCCGGCGAGGCGGCGTTCCCGTGGTCGCTGCGCAGTGGTGCGGCGGGCGTGGCGTTAGCCAGTGCCGGGGAATTGTCGTCACGTGAACAACGTTGGGTCACACTCGGCGAGGCCGAATCACTCGGCGGGCAATCATGAAGTACAAACGACTCGCCGTTCATACGCAAACGACTCGCCCGTTGTCGCTCGCCGATGCGGCAACGGCGTACGCGGACCGTGGCATTGCCGGGATTAGCGTTTGGGTCGAGGCACTTGAATCGCTCGGTGGAATCAGTGAACACGCGACCGTCGAGGCGAAACGGATTGTGGACGACGCCGGTTTGAAAATTCCCGCGTTGGTTCGAGGCGGGTTCTTTTGTGCCGGGGATGCGACGACTCGGGCGCGGCGGATTGATGAGAATCGGCGGTTGCTCGAAACAGCCGCCGGGTTGGATGCCGAGAGTTTGGTGTTGGTGGTTGGCGCGCTGCCCGGCGAGCCGCTCGATCGACAACGAGGCTGGGTTCGCGACGGGATCGAAGCGATGATTGCCGATGCGGAATCTTGTAACGTTCGGATCGCGATCGAGCCGCTGCATCCAATGTACGCGGCTGACAAAAGCTGCATCAACCGGATCACCGACGCGCGTGCGATTTGCGAATTACTCGACCATCGACTCCTGGGCGTCGCGATCGACGTTTATCACGTGTGGTGGGACCCAGATTTGAGTCGTGAGATTAAATTACTCGGCGCCGCCGGGCGAATCTTTGGGTTGCACGTTTGCGATTGGCGGGTTCCGACGCGAGACCTGTTGACCGATCGAACGTTGATGGGCGAGGGATGTATCGACGTCGGTCGAATCCGAGACGAGGTGGAAGCGGCCGGATTCGACGGTTGGCACGAAGTCGAAATTTTCTCCGACGATTATTGGGCGATCGATCAAGGCGAATTCCTGGATCAGATCGTCGCGAGTTATGAATCGCTTTGAGGACACGTACGTCAGCCTTTCTAGGCTGACTCTGAGTTTGGCTATGTCAGCCTAGAAAGGCTGACGTACGGTTGGCGGTGCCGATGCAGGCGATGTTGAGTTTTTCGTTCGGGGAGGTCGAGTCGGCAATTGAGCGACTGCTCCAAACGCCGCCGGACAACAGGGCGGCGGAAGCCGAGAGGGAGGCGGAATTTTGCAGAAAACGGCGACGATCGAGCGAACGGCGTTTGGTCATCACGGGTGAGCTTTGAGTGGGTGATGGGCGGGAAAAAAGGAGCATCCGTGGGTAGAATCCTGCGGCCTGCCGGTATTCTATTCGATCTCGCGGCGCAGTGGGGTGATTCCGAACACCGACAAATCGACACCGGGTTACAATGACCAATTCGCGGGCGACTCTGTCCAATCCGGCTCCGAGCGATTACAACGGACAGATTCGGTCGAGACGAAAATCTCGAGCGAATCGCTTTTTCGACTTTCTCCCCCGATCCGGACACGAACTGCATGAGCGATTACGGCGCCTTCGGTGACGAGTATTACGTCAACATGAATTTGTCGACTGAAATGGAACTGCCCCAAGGCCGCGAGACCGTTTTGCATTACTTTGAACAAGTCCGCAAACGGTATCCGACGATGTCCAATTTCTATTGCCGCGAAAAAGAGGAATTCGTCCTCGAAGAGGAAAAAGACGGCGGCGCCTACCGATGGGTTTCCACCGAACCGAAACGGCTCAACAGTGGCATGGTTAACCCGGAAAGCTACGCCGAGGCCTGCGAGCAACACCACGCGATCTTGGAAATGGTGCCGTACGAGTTGTCGATCAGCCCGCTTGATTGCGAATCGCTCAGCGTCATGCTGGGGTTCGATTTCAATTGCAAAGGCAACCACAACGAGATCCTACACGAAGCGATCGGGATCGCCCCGGGACTCGATAAGTTCACGAACCTGCCCTACGGCAAAATCCTGTCCAACGAACCGGCGATCCAATTTTCGCTCGACGACGAATGCCGTACCCAGTGCCGGATCAGTTTCGAAACTCGCACGACGGCGTTCCAAGTCCGGTCGGGTGAATTCACGGAGGAACCGCTGAGCGTGTACTTGATGGTCCGGCGTTACGACTCGCTCGGCGCCGACGAAAGTTACGCGACGGAGTTCAACCGGATCGCCGGTTTGTGCCGCGACCTTGTCGATGAATACCTGATCGAGTCTGTCCTCCGTCCGTTGCAAACCGCCATCGCCATCCGATAGTTCCTATGCACCCGATTGAAGCGTGTCTCCGCAACCCGGTGAAGGTTGCCGTGGGAGCCATATTATTAATACTGTTCGGTGGAATCGCGCTGACGCGGATGCCGATGCAGTTGATCCCTGAGGTACAAACGCCGACGCTGACGATCGAAACCCGTTGGCCGGGGGCGAGTCCGCAAGAGGTCGAACGTGAGATCGTTCAAGAACAGGAAGAACAACTCAAGAGCGTCGAGGGCGTCACTAAAATGACGTCCGAATCGCTCGATTCGACCGCGCGGATCACGATGGAGTTTCTCGTCGGTTCGAACATGGAGGAGTCGTTGCTGAAAGTGAACAGCCGGCTACAACAGGTTTCCGAATACCCCGAGGAAGCCGACCAACCGGTGATCTCGACGAGCAATTCGTCGGACCGTCCGATCGCGTGGTTGATCTTGTCAGCCGTCCAACCGACGTTCGACGACATCGTGGCGTTTTCCGAAGCCAACCCGGATCTGCGTCCGGCGCTGGCCCGCGTGATCGCGACGGACAACGTGGGTTTACGACTGGTGCGATTGAAGGAGGCCGCCGCGTTGGACCCGCGATTGCGTGTGCTATTGCCGCCGGATATCAACGTGCCACAAATGCGTCGGTTCGCCGAAGATTTCATCGAGGCGAGACTCGAACGCGTCGCCGGTGTCTCCGATGCCAACGTGCTCGGCGGACTCGAAGAGGAAATGCAAGTTATCGTCGACCCGCAAAAACTCGCCGCCCGCAGGTTGACGATTGACGACGTCCGTCAAACCCTTCGCGACCAAAACCAAGACACCTCGGCGGGCGATTACTGGGAAGGCAAACGGCGATACGTCGTCCGCACGATCAACCAATTCACCTCACCCGAACAGGTCGCCGAGCAAGTCCTGTCGATGGAGAACGGGGCTCCGGTGTTCATCGGCGATGTCGCCGAAGTCAAACTCGGATTCAAAAAGCCCGACGGGCTCGTCCGCCGGTTCGGTGACAACGCGATCGCCTGCAACGCGCTGCGTCAAACCGGCGCCAACGTGCTCGACGTGATGGACGGTATCCGCGCCGCCGTCGACGAACTCAACACCGAAGTCTTGCCAGCCAAACAATTGCAATTGACGCAGGTCTACGACGAGACCGAATACATCGACGCGTCGGTCGGTTTGGTCAATCAAAACATTCTGGTCGGCGGCACGTTGACGATGGTCGTGCTGATGCTGTTCTTGCACTTGGGTATCCGCACGTTGATTTTCGTGCCCGGCATCGCCGCCACCGCGATCGCGGCGTCGTTGATCGATTCCCGATTGTTCATCCTCACGTTGATCTTGATTTTGATCGCCGGGTTTTGGTTCGCTCGCGGGGCATTGGTGGTCGGGTTGGCGATCCCGATCAGTGTCATCGGCACGTTCTTGTTGCTCAATCTGTGGGGTCGCTCGCTCAACGTGATCAGCCTGGCGGGGATGGCGTTCGCGGTCGGGATGTTGGTCGACAACGCGGTCGTAGTCCTGGAAAATATCTATCGGCATTACCAAGACGGCGAGACGCCGATGACGGCGGCGTTCCGGGGTACGAAAGAAGTCTACGGCGCCGTGCTGGCCTCGACTCTCACAACCCTCGCGGTGTTCCTGCCGGTGTTGTTCGTCGAGGAGGAGGCCGGGCAATTGTTCCGTGACATTGCCCTGGCGATTAGTGCGGCGGTCGGTTTGTCGTTGATTATCAGTTTAACGGTGATCCCGACCGCGACCGCCCGGTTGCTGCGTGATAACCGGGGTGACGGGGACGCGACGGACGAGGATGCGAGCGACGGAGATGCTCCGGTGCAGACGATGGCGAATGTCAAAAAACGTCGATCGCTGCCCGAGCGTTTGGTCACGCCGCTCAACATCGTCGCGGGCGGGTTTGTCTCCGGCGTGGTCGGTTTGAACCAGTTCGTGCAGCGAACGTTGTTTCGCCGGCTCGCCCTCGTCGTCATCTTGCTCGCCGCAACCGTCTCGATCAGCTACGCGATCTGGCCCAAGGTCGAATACCTGCCCACCGGAAACCGCAATTTGGTGTTCGGGATCATCCTGCCGCCGCCGGGTTATAACCTCGACGAGTTGACGGCGATGGGGAAAATCGTCGAAGATCATCTGCAACCGTATTGGGACATCGATCCGGACAGTCCCGAGGCGGCGAATTTGAAATACCCGCCGATTTACGACTTCTTTTACGTCGCCCGCGGACGCCAGGTGTTCCTCGGTGTGCGAGCCGACGATCCGACCCGGGCGGCTGAACTGGTGCCGCTGATTTCCGAAGTCAAATCAAAATTGCCCGGTGCGTTCGTGATCGCGAAACAATCCAGCCTGTTCGAACAGGGACTGACCGCAGGACGAACGATCGACATCGAAATCACCGGCCCGGATTTGAAAAAACTCGTCGGACTCGGCGGCCAAGTGATCGGTCAAGTCATGGGTGGGGCGCCAGACGAAAACGGCGACCCGACTCCACCGGTCGTTGCCAATGCGCAGGCCCGGCCCGTACCGAGTCTCGATCTGAGTAATCCAGAAACGCACGTGACGCCGCGGTTAATTCAAAGCGAGCAGATGGGATTCAACGCGTCGAGTCTCGGGTACACCGTCAACGCGTTGGTCGACGGAGCGTTCGCGGCGGATTACTTCATCGGCGGCGACAAAATCGACCTCACGATCGTCGGAACACCTGAAACCGCCGGCAGCCAACAGGATCTCGAATCGTTGCCCGTCGCGACGATGTCCGGCGGTCTGGTGCCCCTGAATTCGATCGCCGACATTTCCTTGTCGAGCGGTCCGGAACAAATCAATCACCGTGAACGACAACGTGCGATCACGATTGAAGTCTCCCCGCCGCCCGAGATCGCACTCGAAGACGCGTTGCAACAAATCGAATCGCAAATCGTCGCCCCCCTCCGCGCCTCCGGGCGACTCGACGGCGGGTACCGGATCGCGTTGACCGGGACCGCCGACAAACTTCGTGCGACTTGGTTGTCGTTGCGATGGAACGTGATTTTGGCGCTATTGATCACGTACCTGTTGATGGCCGCGTTGTTTGAAAGTTGGATTTATCCGCTAGTCATCATCCTGAGTGTGCCGCTCGGCGCCGTCGGAGGGATCCTCGGTTTGCGTGCGCTTGGATTTTATTTGCAGTGGCAAGGACTCGCGCCGCAACCGCTCGATGTGCTAACCATGCTCGGGTTTGTGATCTTGATCGGGACGGTGGTCAATAACGCGATTTTGATCGTTCACCAATCGCTTAACCTGATGCGTGACCAAGAGATGCCATCACGCGATGCGATTTTGGAGAGCGTTCGAACGCGGGTGCGACCGATCTTGATGACGACCGCAACGACGGTCCTCGGGTTATGCCCGTTGGTATTGTTCCCCGGTTCGGGCAGCGAGTTGTATCGCGGATTGGGCAGCGTGCTGTTGGGCGGGTTGCTCGTCTCAACGATTTTCACGCTCGTGTTCGTACCCACGTTGTTCCGATTGTTCATGGATCTCAAGGAAGGCGTGACGGGGAAAACGATCGCCGAATCTGAAGCCAATTCGCTCGTGTTGCAACGCATCGAAAAAGTCGCCTAACCGTACGTCAGCCTTCCCAGGCTGACGTACGACGCGGATTCGGCAGAACGGTTCTTTCCCATTCAATGCTCGATCCAGGGGAAACCGGAGCGCCGCCGCAGCGGCTTGCTACGGCCTACGATATCGACAGCCTACGCTGCCGAATCGCAATTCCGTTTAAGAATTCGGGCGATGTTTCCCACCGCCATAACCTCTCGCAGCGTCGACTACGTAGGCGTCTATTCTCTGGAATGGCAACTGGGCAATCTGCGATTGCCTCATTCGTCTAAGCACATCGGCGGAAAAGGTTCGGCAGAACCTCACGTAGGCGAGTCTCTCTGAGACTCGCAATTTCCAGAACCTCACGTAGGCGAGTCTCTCTGAGACTCGCAATTTCCAGAACCTCACGTAGGCGAGTCTCTCTGAGACTCGCAATTTCCAGAACCTCACGTAGGCGAGTCTCTCTGAGACTCGCAATTTCCAGCGTCTCAGAGAGACGCTGCTACGTGGTTCCAACGAATTCATTGTCACGATGTGCTCAGCTCACGTCGGAATGATCGCACACGGATTTTCTTGGTGCTCCATTGAGGCTGCCACAACTTATTGCAGTTTGTATCTGACCATGCGGGTCCCTTGTTTTGCCCATTGGACGCGGGAGTTCATGCGTCCAAAATCCAACACACTGGAGAGAGCAACCAATGCGCAGTGTTCAGCCTTGTTTCGATTTCGAATTTGCTTTCACAGAGGGCGGTCGATCGATTGAGGAAGTCCTGGGAAAATCTTCGCTTAATCCGATGGATCAGCGTTGAGCACGAGGCAGTCAAGAATCCCCTGTACGTTAGCCCCGTCCAGTTTGGCCGCTTGCCCCTGGAAACAACGGTTCATCCGGCAGCAGCGTGCGCTGGAGGTTTTCAAGGCATGACTGCAGTGTCCAACGAGATTGGTGGATGAGTAGGGATGCTGGTCGACTACGTAAGCCGGAACAAACGCAGTCGAGCTCTGCAGAGGTGCCACTCGACAAGGGAGATCTCGGTCGCCAGCGTCTTCCTGCAAAAGCGGTGCGCCAAGGGTGCCGACGGTCCTCGGCGGATTTCGGTTCACCGAGGACGACTTTTCATCAAATCATGGGACACTGCAGCCATGCCTTGAAAAACCTCGATCCTGGGGTCGGCGCACGCTTCCGTCGGATGAACCTTAAAAGTTCGATACTCTTGGCACGTTGGCAGCATTCCCGCCGACACGGTTCCCGTCTGCGGCAAGAGTCGTTCCTCCGCCATGGACGAACAATTGATTGTAGGCGGCGTGGTAATTGTGAACGGCCAAACCGATCTGTTTGAAATTGTTGCTGCAACTCATCCGACGGGCTGCTTCCCGAGCGGCCTGAACCGCCGGCAACCAGATCCCGACGAGAACGCCGATAATTGCAATCACGACCTCACAATCACCGTCAGGACACAGAGCCAAGTCAGAAACCGGCTCAACGCAAAGCAAAACGCTTTTCCGCTAGCGGGACGAGGAGGAAACAGTGTCGGGAATTGCCTGTTCTCGTACCGACGCTGAAATCTCGATCATCGCGTTGATGCTGCGTAAGGTGAATTTCCGAAGCATCAAAAGCCGACACATAGTTTTGATACATAGTCCGGGGCAAAACCTTCACATTCGTGCCAAATTTGCAGAGCAGTGCCGAATCCGTCAGGTTATCACGTTATATTCTGTCAATTCTTTCTGTCTCTTTGCCTGGATCGTCCCAACGTCACATCGTTTGCTTGACCGCTCATGGGAAGGAGTTAGAGTAGAAGTCCGGTTTGGTTCACTGCCGAACCCCCTCCCCACCGGCTTCCGTGATGGAAGCTCCTGCCGGATTCCATTGTGATGCTCCCTACTCAAGACCTGTTTCGTCTCGTCTTCCTGCTGTTTATCTGTGCCGCTTGGCCGCCGGTCTGTTCATCGGCGATGGCTCAACCTCCCGGTGATGCGTCGCCCGTCACGGCTGAGCTTGTCGCGGTCGCCAAAACGCCGCCACTGCGGGCCCCGTTTTCGGCCAATCAAGTCAACCGTTTGGTCCACCCCGAAGTGGCCGCCGAACTGGGGCTCGACGATCAACAGCGGGCCAAAATCCAAGAGCTTTTGGCACAACGCAGTGAGATCAGTGCGTCGCCCGATGCCGCCGATCCGAATGCCGCCGACAAAAAAACGCAACTGATCGCGATCGACCAACAAATTCGCAATCTGCTCAATCCCGACCAATTGAAAAAGTGGAGCAACGACGGGCCGACCAACAATCTGCGGTTCCAATTTCGTGAACAACCCTGGGGCGAAGTGCTCGATTGGTTCGCCCGTCAAGAAGGTCTGACGCTGGTGATGAACCAAGTCCCGCCGGGCACGTTCACCTACACCGACACGCGGTCCTACACCGCGCCCGAAGCGATCGATTTGCTCAACAGCGTTCTGTTGACTCGCGGTTTCACGCTCGTTCGCCGTGAAAAAATGTTGACCGTGTTGCAGCTCTCCAACTCGATCCCGACGGAGTTGATCCCGCGTGTGCCGTTGGAGCAACTGCCCAGTCGCGGCAAGTTCGAATTGGTCAGCGTGCTGTTCGCGCTCGGCAACCGCCCCGTCGACGTGGTGATGAACGAGGTTCAGCCTTACCTCGGTTCGTTTGGTCGGGCGATTCCGTTGCCCCAAAGCAAGCAGTTGCTCGTCATCGAAACGGCCGGCAAGATGGAGACCATCAACGTCTTGATCAACACGGTCCCCGAACCCAAAGTACCGCCGAAACCGACGCCACCGGAAAAACCACCGGCATCCGTGTTCGCCGCCTACGCGCTCGGCGATTTGGATCCGACCATTGTGCTGGAGGAAGTCAAAGCGTTGATCGGCAGCGAACGGGTCGCGGTGGATGAAAAAACGAGACTGCTGACGGCGTTCGTTGTCCCCGATCAGCAAACCGCGATTCAAACCGCCATCGAAAAAATGCGTGAGAAGATCGAGACGGCTCCCGCGAGTGTCTCGGTTGCCTATCCGCTGCGCAGCGGAAGCGAACTGCAGATTCGCGAACAAGTCACCGCGATCGCCTCGCGAGCCACCGTCAGTGTCGATCCCGTCGCAGGTCGGGTGCTGATCACCGCTTCGCCGGACGACCAAACTCGCATTGCCGCTGCCTTCACCGCGATGGGCATCTCGGCGGTCGATGCGGAAATGGAAGTCAAAGCCTTCCAAGTCGATGCGATTCAAGCACCGGTCCTCTCTGCCGCACTGCAGACGATGGTTCCCTCGGCACAAGTCATCGGCAACAGTTCGTTGGGAACCGTCGTCGTGCGCGGCAGTGCCAACGACCTCGCCTTGGCCGGGCAAGTGATTGAACGTTGGCGAGGTGCGGACATGGAAACTGGAAACGCCCTGCACGCGTTCGAGATGCCACGTCCGGGAACCGACGCTTGGTTGGCAACGGTCACCAAGGTCGTTCCGCGCGCACAGATCTGGCTCGACATCGACGCCAAGCAATTGATGCTCCTGGGCAGCGTTGAAGAGAAAACACGACTCGAAACAATGTTGCCACAATTGCTGACCGCACTGCCGGCACCACCGGAGCGCGTGCTCAAAACCTACGAATTGTCCGCGACGGAACTGACCCGTTGGCAAGAGTTCCAGCCTCTGTTGGCCGAACAAATGCCCGACGTCCAACCGATCACGCGTCCGGCGGGCGAAGACGGGTCCGTGGAACTGCTCGTTTGGACCACCGAAGCGCACCAAGCACGACTGGCCGAAGTGATCGCGCAAGTCAAACAAGCCACACCGGAAATCACGCCGCAGTGGCCCAAGCTTTACGATCTCGACAACCGCGACCCGGCTTTGTTCAGCGAGTTGCTGGCGATTCGTTTCCCCGGCGTTCGCGTCACCACGGACGCCGCCTCGGGGCAATTGACGGTGTGGGCCGAACAAGACACCCACGCCAAAGTCGCCGAGTTGCTCACGCAGATTTCGGACGAACTGCCCGCCAACCCCGAGTTGATTCTTAAAAGCTATCGCAGCGAAGACCGCACCCCGACTGAACTGGAAACCTTGCTCACCCCGGTGATCACATCCGTCACCGCATCAGGCAGTCGCGGCACGTTCACCCCCATCGGCACGATCACCGTCGACACCGCCGGTCGCCGGCTGATGATCATGGCCACCGAAGACGCTCATCAAAAGATCGATGAATTCGTGCAAGAACTCAGCAAGCCGATGCCGGTCGACCAGGAATTGATTCTGCTCGCCTACAACCTTGCCGAGTCCCAAGCGACGGACGTGAAAACGTTGATCGATCAAGCCGTCGAAGGGGCAACGGTTATCGCCGACGATCGCCGGCAACAACTGGTCGTCACCGCGACGCTCTCCCAACACGGACGGATCAAAACACTGATCAATCAAATCGATCAGCCCGCGTCCAAATTCGCCAGCGAAGAGATCCGGGCCTACGAACTCAACGACTTGCAGGCCGCGTCGATCCTGCCCACGCTGCAATCGATGTGGCCCCAAATGACGTTGTCCGCCGACGTGCAAACCAACCGCATCGTCGCCACCGGCAACACCGCCGATCACGAATCCTTCCGCCTGTCGATCGAGCGACTCAACACCTCGGCGACCGGCGAGGCGATGCGAGTCGAAACGTACAACGTACCCCTGGGTGACCTGACAACGTTGCCCGCCGTGCTGACCCAGATCGCGCCGCAAGCCATCCTCAGCACCGACACTGTCAACCGCGCCATCGTGGCCTGGGCCAGCGAAGAGCAGCACCAACGGATTGCCGCCGCGATCGAGCAACTGACCGTTACGGCCGACAGTCGCCGCGAGATCGAAGTGCATCTAGTCGCCCCCGAAAAAGCAACCACCACGAGTTTGGTTTTGAAGTCTTTGTTCCCAACCGCCAACATCGGTGCCGACCCGGTCAGCGGCCAATTGACGGTGCTGGCGTCCAAGGACCTGCAACAAAAAATCGCGGAGGTGCTCGAGAAAACATCGAGGGCCGAAAAAGAAGGCTCGAAACTCGAACCGCGCTTCTACGAACCTACCGCCGAAATCCGAACGGCCTTCACCAGCGTGCTGGCCACGACCGTCCCCACCGCAACCGTGGTCACGACGGGTTCGACTGACCCGAACAAGATGATGGTTTTGGCCTCGCCCGAAAATCATGAACGGGTCACCGCACTGCTGCAACAACTCAGCGACGAAACCGGCCCGCTGCCCGACGTCAACGTGCAAGCGTATGAACTCGACCGGGCCGACCCGGCCGCGTTTCAAACGTTTTTAACCCAGCGTCAACCGGCGGCGAAAATCCTCAGCGGCGCCGGCACGAACCGCATGGTCATCGCGGCCACGCAAACCGAACACGCTGGCATTGCCGAAACCATCGTTGAATTGGAAAAAGTGTTTGCCGAAGCGGGCCAGCGTGTTCTGCGTGTCTATCCGATTCGCGAGGACCTGACGCAGCAAGCCATCGCGGGCGTTTCCACCGAAGTCCCCCGCGCGACGTTACTGCCTAGCGTCGACCCCGAGCAGATTCTGCTGCTGGCGTCTCCGACCGAACACACCAAATACGCCGCGTGGCTAACGCAGTTGCAAGAGCAAGTCCCTGCACCGGAGCCGAGCACGTCGGAAGTGTATCCGTTGGAATACGGTGACCCGACCGGTGCCGTCCGAGTCCTCACAACTCTCTTGCCCAAGGTGATCTTCGCCGCCGACATCGTGGGCAAAACCGTCGCCGCCACCGCCACGGCGGAGGACCATGAAACGATCCAAGGGTTCATCCGGCAATACGACGATCGCCAGATGGACGACGCCGAAACCAAAGTGTTCGCACTGGCCGATGCCGACGCCACGGCGGTTTCCCTCGCCGTCACGCAAATGGCGCCGACGGCCCGCGTCACCCCCGACCGGATCGGTAACCGCGTGATCGTGACGGCGCCCCAAGAAATTTTGGAACGCATCACCGTGGCGATCGACAGCATGGAGTCCGACCCGACGAAACAGCACACGACGAAGAGTTACGAGTTAGACGAAGGCACCACGTACTCGCTTTCCCCCGCGATCCAAGCCTCCTTTGCACGGGCGGAAATCTCAGCCGACGTGATTAACAATCGTTTGATCATTTCAGCGACCGACGCGGAGCACGTCGAGATCGCAAAGCTGTTCGAGACGCTGAATTCAGGCGACGCGAAAGTGACCAACAGTTACGCCCTCGAAAACGGAAGTGCTGCGGTAGTCCGCCTCGCGTTACAGCCCAGTTTTCCGAAATCACTCATCTCGGCCGACTCGACCAGCAACAGTTTGATCGTTTCGGCCAGCGAGGAAGATCAAACGAAGATCGCCGAAGTGATCGAAAGCATGAACGCCGATGGAAAGAAGGTGACCAAGAACTATCCGTTGGACACCGGTCGTGCGTCCACCATGCGTTTGGCGGTCCAGGCGGCATTCCCCCAAGCCTTGATCGGTGCCGATTCGACCAGCAACAGCCTGATCGTGGCCGCCAGCGACCAAGAACACATCGAAATCACCGAATTGATCGGATCAATCAATTCGGGCAACCGGCAGGTGACGAAAAGTTACGCACTTGAAAGTGGAAGTGCCACCGCGATCCGCATCGCGATGCAGTCCAGTTTCCCCAAGGCAACCATCTCTGCCGATAAGACGAGCAACAGCTTGATTGTTTCGGCCAGCGACGAAGACCATGCGATGGTCGAGGCGTTTGTCGAGCAATTGAATACAGGCACGCAGAATACGACGAAAAGTTATCTCCTCGAAAATGGAAACGCCACCACGTTGCGTCTGGCGCTCCAAGCGACGTACCCGCAAGCCACGATCGGAGCGGATTCGGTCAACGACACGCTGATCATTTCCGCACCCGAAAAAGAACAGCAAGAGATCGCGATGCTCATTCAACAGATCAACGAGGCACCGAGCCGATCAACCGACATGCAAGCTTACCCGTTGGCCAAAGCCAATCCGGAAAGCGTCGTCGATGCACTGCAGCAAGCCTTCGGCAGGAAATCCACCGTCGGTGTCAGTGCAGACGAAGAAAGCGGCACGGTCTTTGTCGTCGGTCTGCCCCGCGAGCAAGAAATTGCCAAACAAGTGATCGAGCAAATGGACCGCATCGATCCGATGGCCCGCGACCGTCGTTTGAAAGCGTTCTCGTTGGCCGGGATCGATGGGGATAGCGTGGCCGAGGCGGTGGAAAGTTTGTTCGCCGATGCCCGCCCCGAAGTCGACGTTCGCTACGACTTTTTCAACGAACAACTCGTCGTCATCGGGAACGAAGCGCAATTGAAATTGGTCGAGGAAACGTTGGCACAATTCGATCCGCCCGAGCGCGAACTCGCGATTTTTCCGCTACAAGAGAACGAACCCAACTCGGTACGCGACGCCGTCAACGCGTTGTTCGCGGATTCGCCGACCAACGAAATTCCCGCGATCACGGTCGACGAAGATCGTCAGCAATTGCTGATCCGCGCCACAACGCAGCAGCTCGGCGAGATCCGCACCTTGCTCGGACGACTCGGCGAAACCGTGCTCGCTGAACAAGGTAACAACCCAGGTGCTGCCGGATTGCCAGGCCCTGCAATGTCGGGCGCCGGAACAAAAGCGAGAACGATCAACGTCGGACGCAATTCCGAATCGCTGCTGCAACAGCTACTACAGGCTTGGCCGAACCTACGTCAAAACCCACTGCGCGTGATTCGCTCCAATGATGCCGAAGGGAACGAGCGCGACACGAGCAACGATGGAGCCAGCAACAACGCGAATCCTCGCGACGATTTCGCCGTCAGTTTGGTGGCCACGCAAGTCACCGAGGAACCTGAAGAACCCTCCGCTGCGGTCAATTCCACTGAACCGGACAGGCCCGCTGTGTTGATCCTGCCGGGCGACGGCCAATGGGTGATCGCATCCGAAGACACCGAGGCGCTCGACATGCTCGCGGCGCTGTTGGATCTCGCCGTGGCACCACCGATGACGCCGGTCGCCGAAAGCGGCAACCTGTCGATTTATGTCTTGCGACACGGCAACGCCGAGGACTTGGAAAATCTTCTCACTAGCCTGTTTCGGGAAACCCGATCCAGCTCCCGAACGCGATTGACGAGCGACTCATCCGAACCACGAATTGTGGCCGATACACGGATCAACGCCTTGGTCATCCAAAGTTCGCGAGCAACCCGCGGCGTGATCGAAGACTTGCTCTCCGTTCTCGATTCACCCGAGTTCATCGACTCGTTGCAGTTGGCAACGCCGCAACTCATTCCGGTCGTCAACACCAGCGCTGACCGAGTCGAAGCGATGCTCCGCACCGTCTACAGCAGCCAACTCTCCCAGGGACGAGGTCGCCCCCAAGTTTCGATCCCCGAAGGCGTCTCTCAAGAAGTCGCTTCGATGCTGGAGCAGATCAACGCCGAAACATCTGGCCCGCTGTTGACGCTCAGTGTTGACGACGTCAGCAATTCGATCGTGATGCGTGCTCCCTCGGAACTCTCCGAAGAGATCCGCGATTTTGTCGATCAAGTCGATCAGCAAGCCATCACCAACCGCGCCGGAAGCATGCGAATCATTCCATTGCACCAATCCAACGTGCAACAGATCGAACAAGTCCTCCAGCAGTTCATGCAACGTAGGTGATCTGTCGTGCAGGCTGCCAGCCTGCAATCCAAAACCGGCCATCCATATTCCACCCTTCAGGCCGGCAGTCTAATCGACAGCATGATTGAATTTCATTCCGACCCGCTGTCTGACCTCCGTGCAGATGTGTTGGTCATTGAAGTCGATTGTGTGGGCAGAGTGACGACGGATCTGACAACGCTGGGCAACGATCTACGCAATGAAATCATCGAGCATTATCGCCAGCAGTTTGACTTGGGAGCGATCGAACCGGGGCGAATCCTGAGTGTCGAACGCTCGGGAGATGGCCCCTCTCGCATTCAGTTTTTCCCCACCCGCGTCCACACACGCGGTCAGGTGCGTGACGAATGCGTTCAGCGTGGAACGAGCGAGTTGCTTGAACTGGCACTCCGAGACGGTACCGAAAGGATCGCTGTTGCCGAGCTATTGAGTCACGATGCCAGCGCCATGCGATCACTGAAAACAAATCTCCTGGGGACGTTTGGCAATGTCCCCCAGATCAAAATTGTGTTGTGTTCGCACGTCTCCAACGCCAAACAACGAAAGCGAATCGTGTTGTTCACCGATGGCGGTGCCGAACCGAATCCGGGTGTCGGCGGGTATGGCGTGGTGTTGCGTTTTGCTAAAATGCACAAGGAGCTCAGTGGAGGTTTCCAGCACACCAGCAACAATCGAATGGAACTGCTCGCCGCCATTGTCGGTTTGGAGGCACTCAAGGAACCCTGTCGCGTTCGCTTGCATTCTGATTCGCGTTACGTCATCGATACCGTGACAACGGGCCTGTTGTTTCGTTCGGTCATCCATGACCCGAGCAAATCGACCAAGCTGAAGAATGCCGACCTGTGGAAGCGATTCTTAGCGGCCTATTTGATCCACGATGTGGAAATGATCTGGGTCAAAGGTCATGCCGGGATCGCCGACAATGAACGCTGCGACGAACTCGCCAGCCAAGCGATTCGCAGTAGCGACCTGTTGAACGATGTCGGCTACCAACGCTTCGGCGACGGCAAGTCCAAGAAGAAGAAAACGAAAACAAAACCTTGCCTCAGTTCGCCCTCGTTAACCACGTCGACGACGAAAGCATCGAATCAAGCGGTTACGACGAACAAGCCGAGCAGCCCTACGATCACTGCGGGTACGAAGCCCAAAAAAATAGGCGACTTGTGCCGCAAATGCTCGACACCCTTGATTCGGCGTGAAACGAAAAAGCATAAAGCGAACGCAGCGTATTGGTACGAGTGGTACTTAGTCTGCACCTCGTGTCAGCGAATGTATCTGGTTGAAGAGGCTAAGATTCAACGAGACTCCAAGAAAGAACCCTGAAAGAACCCTGTACGAGCGACCACAACCGGCCTGTTAATTGAGTGAGTCGATGAATCCCCGGAAAACGTCATTCAATTACGGGGGTTTTTCCATGACCAAATCACTCATCACGTATTACCGAAACAGCAAACAGCTCCCTACCAGCAAACTCAACGGGTTTCCGTTCGTTTCGTTCGGCCAAATCGACGGGGCGACCTGTTTCGAAAGCGTCACCATCACGATCGGTGGCAAATGGGAGCGAGTCGTCACGGCCGATGACTTCGGAGGTCCCGTCTCGCGGATATTTCGCAAGACAAAGTCTCCACTTCGACGAGTCCGGTTGCGACTCACCTGTCATACCTTCAGGAAATGTCCGCCTGAGATGAATGCACTTCGATCCGGGTCAAAACGATTCAACAGAATCAGGCCGATCTCGTAGCAGTTCTGCGACCGTCGCCGGGCGGCGGCCACGCGGAGTTTTAACCGGAACGTTGGCAGGATCAAGCGAACCTCTTCCTCGGGGTACAACTCAATCGGTGAAACGAGGCCACACGACTTCTTCGAAAAGTCTTTCGTGTACACGCCAAACAATCGTTGCTCCCGCTCGATCGACGGCAGCGGTTGATCGAAACACATCAACCCACGAACCCGAACGAGTCGGCGTTGGTTTCCCCGCCGTTCTGGGCCGATTTGAGGTGCCACGCCGGATTGCTCGAAGAAATCACTCCAATCCTCGGGTAGCTTGATATCCCAGGAAATGGTTTGGACTATGTCGGCGAAGTGTTTTGAATAATCGAAATCCAACATTGCACCATCTCCGGGTCCAGGGCACTCCCACTTTGACGCTCTAAAAATTCAATCGCTAGGACTCGCGGCATCGGGGTTCGGTAAGGGCGTTGACTCGTCACCGCCTCGTAAATATCCACGATGGAACACAATTTGGCCCACGGATGAATCTCGTCTTTGGTGCTTCCGACTGGGTAACCGCCACCATCGAGTCGCTCGTGATGTTGATAGATCATCATCAATTGGCTCTTCGTCAAATCCGGACGGGCGGCGACTTGACGAAAACCAGTCAAGGGATGCTTTTGGATAATCCGGAACTCATCCTCATCGAGTCGTCCTGGTTTGGTCAAAATCGCGTCGGGAATTTCGAGTTTGCCAAGATCGTGCAACAACCCGCCGGCAATCACCAACTCCACGTCCTCGTCGCTGAACCCCAGTTCGTTCGCCAAGATTCCAGCGTAATAAGCCACGTTGGCACAATGGGTGAACGTGGCGTAATCATGATGCAAGACTCGGAGCAGATCACTCGCGGCGAAATCATCTCGCGTCACGAGATTCGCAGCGATCGCACTGAGTTGCGTTGCCGTGTCGACGGTTTTGTTGGTGTCCTTGCCACGAAAACTGGCTTCCAAAACATCCAGCACCACCTCATTCATCGCCGCCGATTGCTGCTGCACATCGGTCTCAGCACCGCCAGAGGCGACGCTCCGTAAATAATCTTGATACTGAGCTCGCGACCCCCGATCGATGAACAGTTGATGTACACCGCGTGATTTCAATCGGTTCAGATCCTCCGACTTCATCGGATAGTCCGCCCCCCGGAACAACTGGGCGCGATCGGTATTCTCCTGACGACAATACAAGTCCGCACCGATCGCCGCGGTGGGCGAAAGCGTCGAAACGCTAATTGCGATGAGATCCGAGACGAACATGAAAGCAAACTGAACAAGACGATGAATCGGAGAATATTCGCACGTCCAAACCTAGGATGCGAAATGCCACTGTCCAACTGCTCCGCCTATTTTATTCCCTTTTTTGCCGAAACGGTGACAATCGCCTCGCTATCAGTAGCAATACCGAACGAATCGGCAACAAAATATCACGCATTGTGTAGAATCCTCGCCCCGTGGGTCAAACCAGCATCCGGCAGCAACACCGAGCCTTCCATCGTTCGGTTAAGATTGCCGCTCGACATCCCAACACGCAGTCGTACGGAGTCCGCCGCCGATGCCCGATTTCTATCAACACGACGTCATCACAACGATCCATGATCTGCATAGTGCGAAACTAGACGACCTCGAAACGATGATCCGCGAGTCCACCCGAAAACAAAAGATCGGCCTCGTTCTCCCCGTCACCGCGTCGGACATGCGGGCCGCACCGTTTGCCCAAATCGTTG
>Ga0163216_100873_pt1 | contig 28937 bp, 24 predicted proteins | sample SynspAceP_FD_167610 | JGI IMG/M metagenome (GOLD analysis project Ga0163216, IMG submission 167610) | Saline lake microbial communities from Ace Lake in Antarctica - Synechococcus sp. Ace-P (Illumina Assembly) | ecosystem: Environmental > Aquatic > Non-marine Saline and Alkaline > Saline ...
TTTGTTGTGTCCGCAGTCTTCACGACACCGGCACACTGGCCACGACGCTGCACATGAATGCGGTCCGAAATTTCGAACACATCATCAAGTGAATGGGAGATGACGATAATTGCCAGGCCCTGCTGTTTCAGTACTTTGATCAGCTCAAGGGTACGGGCTGTCTCCTGAGGTCCCAGCGCCGCTGTTGGCTCGTCCATGACCAAAACGCGCAGATCATCGTGACGGACAGCGCGGGCAATTGCGACAGCCTGTCGTTGACCGCCGGACAAGCTCTCTGTCGCAACATCCATGCTTTTCAACTGGACACCCAGCCGGTCTTTCAGGACACGGGTGGCTTCAGATTTCATCAGCTTGTTGTCGAGGGCTTCAAACCCAAAAACATTTTTCGTTAACTCGGCGCCGAGAAACAGGTTTTCCGCCGGTGTCAGATGGTCGGCAATCGCCAGGTTCTGATAGACCGCATCAATTCCATTCTCGATGGCATCGGAATGGCTGGCCATTGAAAAGGGTTTGCCATCAAGCTCAATCGACCCTTCAGTGGGCTGATACACACCGGTCAGGATTTTGATGAGCGTCGACTTGCCGGCACCATTGTCACCGACAATTGCCAGCACTTCACCGGCATAGGCCTCCAGATCGACATGGGTTAAAGCGACGACGCCGCCAAAACGTTTGCTGATGCCATGCATGGCAACGATAGGCTGATTCTCAACCATTCTTATCCTCCCAAAAGGCAAAGGGCATCCGTGTCCGAAAGCGACGAACGCTTGCAGATTTCAGCTTTTTGCTGGCGTTTAAAGAACCCGTGTTCAAGCACAATTGACTGGCAATCGAACCTGATACCTCCACCTTCGATTCCTATACGTTACCGGTAACTAGCGTCAAGTGTTATCGATAACTTTTTCTGGTTTATCCAATGATCCGATGCCGGTTAAACCTGAATCACAACTGCAGAAAAGCCGCGTAAACGCCTGATTTGACTCTTTTAATGAGCCTTCTGAAAAGATACTGAATTCCGTTTCGATCATCTTGCAGCCAGCACGCTTGCGGTCACTGCTCGGACGCATAATACGCTGCATCGCACCCAATCGGTGGTGGCTAAAGATGGTCTGGTGAACTCGGATCGAAGGAGCATGAGGGTTTGTCATGCGCAAAAATGACGTGTTTGGCAGCAAAAGCTTTATTCTGCCGCCAAGCGCTGTTAAAAGCCCCAACAGATAGACAACCGGCATTGGTATCGATGATACATTTATCAAGACGAACCATACGAATTACTGGCCCGGCCTCCCTTTGAGGCGCGGGCAGGTTTGCGCGCGGGGAGCCGGGTTCCACACACAACTGCAGCGTAGAGCAAAGATAGGTCCCAGACCCCTTTGTGCTCTGACACTTTCTCCTGACTTTAGAGTTGATAATGGCTGAAAATACCAATGCGCCAGCGCGCGACTATTCCAAAACACTGTTTTTGCCGAAAACCGGTTTTCCAATGCGAGCCGGTCTGCCCAAGAAGGAACCTGAAATTCTGTCCTTCTGGGACCGGGCTTCTTTGCAGAAACAGATCCTGAGCAACACCATGCTGCACGGTGCCGGCGCACAAGAGCGTCCTAAATTCGTGCTTCATGATGGCCCCCCTTATGCAAATGGCAATCTGCATATCGGACATGCCCTCAATAAAGTCCTGAAAGACATCATCTGTCGGTCTAAGCAGATGCAGGGCTTTTACGCGCCTTATGTGCCGGGCTGGGATTGCCACGGTCTGCCGATTGAATGGAAGATCGAGGAACAATATCGCGCCAAGGGCAAAAACAAGGACGATGTTCCTATCAACGAATTTCGTAAGGAATGTCGTGAATTTGCGGAACACTGGATTGGCGAACAATCAAAAGAATTTTTGCGTCTGGGCGTTCAGGGTGACTTTGACGATCCTTACAAGACCATGGCCTTTCACGCTGAGGCGCGGATTGCTGGCGAATTGATGAAATTTGCTAACACGGGTCAATTGTACCGTGGTTCCAAACCCATCATGTGGTCCGTAGTCGAACGCACTGCTCTGGCAGAAGCTGAGGTCGAGTATCACATCTATGAAAGCGATACGATCTGGGTAAAATTCCCCATCGTGAAAGGTCCAGATGCGTTGCTGGATGCTTCGGTGGTGATCTGGACAACCACGCCCTGGACCATCCCCGCCAACCGCAGTGTGTGTTTTTCGGGAACTGTGTCCTACGGCCTTTATGAAGTTTCCGCTGCAGAGAATAATTTTGGTCCGCAGTCCGGAGACAAGCTGATCTTTGCCGATGCTTTGGCAGAGGAATGCGGATCAAAAGCAAAAGTGCAGCTGTCCCGGCTTTCAGACGTATCGGCTGATGATCTGACTGGCATGGTGCTGCATCATCCACTGCAAGGTATGGGCGTTGAGGGCTATCAGTTTCAGATCCCGATGCTGGAAGGCGATCATGTCACAGCTGATACCGGTACAGGCTTCGTACACACAGCACCTGGCCACGGCCGTGATGACTTTGAAATCTGGGTTGCCAAACGCCGTGACATAGCAGCGCTCGGCATTGATACGTCCATCCCTTTCACGGTGGATGATGCCGGATTCTTCACTGACGATGCGCCCGGCTTTGGCCCGTCTGCAGAAGGTGGCGCTGCCCGTATTATTGACGACAAGGGCAAGAAGGGCGATGCCAATCAGCGTGTCATCACTGCGCTGATCGGTCAGAGCAATCTGTTTGCGCGCGGTCGCCTGAAGCATGATTATCCGCATTCCTGGCGCTCCAAGAAACCGGTTATCTTCCGCAACACCCCGCAATGGTTCGTCTATATGGACGAAGACATTGAAGGTCAGGCGGACGATACGCTGCGCCGCCGTGCTTTGAATGCCATTGATGCCACACGTTTCTATCCCGATGCCGGACAGAAACGATTGCGCTCGATGATTGAAAACCGCCCTGATTGGGTTCTGTCACGTCAGCGCGCCTGGGGTGTCCCGATCGCGGTCTTTGCTGATGAAGACGGCAATGTCCTCGTCGATGAAGCGGTTAACCAGCGCATTCTGGATGCATTTGAGACCGAAGGTGCTGATGCCTGGTTTGAAGCAGGTGCCAAGGAACGTTTCCTTGGCAATGATCATGATCCTGCCAAGTGGGAGCCTGTGACAGACATTCTGGATGTCTGGTTCGACAGTGGATCCACGCATTCCTATGTTCTGGAAGATCGACCTGAGTTGAAGTGGCCGGCAGATCTGTATCTGGAAGGATCTGACCAGCACCGTGGATGGTTCCATTCATCGCTGCTGGAAAGCTGCGGCACGCGAGGACGTGCGCCTTATGAAGCCGTGCTGACCCATGGCTTTACGATGGATCAGGATGGCCGAAAAATGTCGAAATCTCTCGGCAATACGGTTGCACCCCAGGATATCATCAAACAATATGGCGCAGATATTTTGCGTCTTTGGGTGGCATCGGTTGATTATTCCGAAGATCAGCGTCTGGGACCGGAAATCATCAAGACGAATGTCGAATCCTATCGCAAGCTGCGCAACTCAATCCGCTGGATGCTGGGGGCATTGACCCACTTTAATGCGGAAACGGATCGGGTGTCTTATTCTGAATTGCCTGAGCTGGAGCGCTATATGTTGCATCAGCTCTGCACCTTGGAGAAGACGGTCAATGAGGGCTATGACGCCTATGATTTCAAAAAGGTGTTCGGCGCGCTGTCGCGTTTCATGAACCTTGATTTGTCAGCGTTCTATTTTGATGTGCGTAAAGACACATTGTATTGCGATCCTATGTCCAGCCTCACCCGTAAGGCCGCGCTGACAGTGATTGATCAGATATTCGACAATCTGGTGCGCTGGCTTGCACCGATCCTTCCATTTACCAGCGAAGAATCCTGGCTGTCGCGCCATAACAAGTTGGATGTGTTGGCTGCAGAAGAGGACAAGGCAGGTTCCGACAGCGAAACACCATCTATCCATCTTCAGGATTTCAACAAGCTTCCCGAAGAATGGCTGGATGATGGGTTGTTGGAGAAATGGAGCAAAATTCGCGCTGTCCGCATGGTTGTAACCGGTGCATTGGAAATAGAGCGACGTGAAAAACGTATTGGTTCGTCTCTGGAAGCGGCACCACATGTCTATCTCGAAGGTGACGCTTATAGTGGTGTTGAAGAACAGGCTGATTTTGCAGATATCTGCATTACCAGCGGGATTGATGTCAAAGCCGGCGACGCTCCGTCGGACGCGTTCCGTCTGGACGAGGTGCCCGGTGTTGCCGTGGTCTTTGCCGCAGCTGATGGGCAGAAATGCGCACGCTCCTGGAAATATTCCACTGAAATTGGGCAGGACCCGGATTACCCGGAAGTCACGCTGCGCGATGCAAGGGCACTGCGCGAGTTGGCAGCTGCCGGTCTTTTGGAGGCATAGCTTGTGAAGACTGGTCCGCGGTGGCCCCAGAATCTGGCCTTGTGGAGCCCCAGCGCAGCCTTTGTTTTGCGCTGGGCCGCCATTCTCTTGATTCTGGATCAGGCATCAAAATACGGAATTCTGTATGGGCTTGGGCTTCGGCAAGGGCAGAAGATTGTTCTCAATCCGTATATGGACCTGTTGATGGTGTGGAATCGGGGGATCAGTTATGGTCTGTTTCAACAGAACAGTGATATTGGCCGTTGGCTTCTGGTCGTTGTTGGTCTGGCCGCATGTGTGGCCATCTGGATCTGGGCAAATCGTGTTCAGACAAAATGGTTCTGCATAGGCGCAGCACTCGTGATTGGCGGTGGGCTTGGCAATACGATTGACCGGGTGATCTATGGCGCGGTCGCGGATTTTGTTTCTCTGCACGCGTTTAATTTTTACTGGTATGTCTTCAACGTTGCTGATGTTGCAATCGTTGCAGGATTTGTGCTGCTCCTGTATGACATGATCTGGCCGGGATCGGCCCCTGAGAAGCCGGACGGGTCTTAATTGCGCCATTTTGGTTGCACAAAAGCGTCCGGTAGTGAAAGTTTGTTTAAGGTTTTCTGTCAAAAACGCATTTGCAGAATGGCCATTTGAGTGAGAACGGGTGTTGTATTGACCGTCACGAAGTCCTTGAAACGTGCCCTTAAGGCAACGGCAGCTTTTGGCCTCTTGGCTTCGCTTCTGGCGTTGGCTGGGTGCAATACACCGACTTATGGCACCGGCAAATCGCCTGAAATGTCCATGATTCAGGAATTGACCGGAAATCTTGGTGCCGGCCCGAAGAAAAAAGATCCGATTGAATATCAGGCCCGGTCTGAACTGGTGCTTCCACCATCTTCGCAATTGCCGGCTCCTGAAGAAAAGCTGGCTCTGTCACAGTCTGCTGCATGGCCAAATGATCCGGATCGAAACAAGCCGACAGCAAATACATCGGGTGAAGTTCCCGAGGAGTTTCGTCGCGGACGTCTGGCCCGAGGCTCGAGCCGTGATGCGGACCCGAATGTCAGCCCTATTGATGTAACCGAAATGAACACGGCACAGCGTCTGGAAGCCCAGCGTAAATTCCGTGAGCAGCGCGCGTCGATGAACAGCCTGAACCCGACAGAGCGTAAATATCTGACAGATCCACCGGTTGAATATCGCGTGCCATCAGCCAATGCACCTCAGCCGGATGATTTTGAAGAAAGTACCGAAGCCAGAACCCTGTTTGGGTCTCTTTGGAAACGCTGGCGCGACTGACCTGCATAAAATCTATAATGTGACGACCGAATCACCGGGGTGAAGATACCTCGGCATTTGTGCTGGGAGTTCATGCAATGATCATCCGACAATTGACGGAAGGCACCATAAACCGCATTGCCGCTGGCGAAGTGGTGGAGCGGCCTGCCAGTGTGGTCAAGGAACTGGTCGAAAACGCGATTGACGCTGAAGCGACCCGAATTGATATCGTGACCGCAAGCGGCGGAAAGACCATGCTCAGGGTCACCGATAATGGCGTCGGCATGAATGCGGACGACCTTGCACTGGCCGTTGAACGCCACTGCACCAGCAAGCTCAATGAAAGTGACTTGTTTGATATTCAAAGCCTCGGCTTTCGCGGTGAAGCATTGCCGTCAATCGGCTCGGTCGCAGAATTATCCATCAAGACCAGACAGCAAGGCGCAGACACTGGCTGGGCGCTTGCAATTGATGGTGGACAGAAATCTCCTGTAAGCCCGACGGCACTGAATACCGGCACCCAGATTGAAGTGCGGAACCTGTTTTTTACCACGCCAGCACGCCTTAAGTTTCTGAAGAGCGATCGTGCTGAAACCTCCGCCATTACCGACGTGGTAAAGCGCCTGGCGCTGGCGCATCCCAACATTCGATTTTCCCTGGCAGGACCAGACCGCACAGCGCTCGATTATGGCGCGGCCACTGGAGATGAGGCGCTCCTGTCGCGCATTACCCAGGTTATGGGAAAAGAGTTCCGTGACAACGCTGTTGCCATTGATGCGGTTCGCGAAGACGTTCGACTTACGGGGTTTGCAGCCCTTCCGACCTTTAACCGCGCAAACACGCTTCAGCAGTTTTTCTTCGTCAATGGACGTCCTGTCCGGGACCGGCAATTGCTGGGTGCTTTGCGCGCAGCCTATTCGGATTTTCAGTCGAAACACCGTCATCCCGTGGCTGTTCTGTTTGTCGACATCGACCCACATCAGGTGGATGTCAATGTTCACCCCACCAAAGCCGATGTCCGCTTTCGGGACGCAGCGCTGGTGCGTGGTCTGATCATTGGCGCAATCCGCGAAGCGATGGCCGCAACCGGCCACCGTTCGGCCACTACAGGCGGTGCAGAGGCGCTGGCGCTGCTTCAGCGGCGTCACATTCCTTCAACGCGACCATCAGCCCCACCGTCAGATTGGCAACAATCAGCTTTCAGGCCCGATTTTCAGGATGTGCCGGAAGCACGAGACGCGACGCAGAATAGTGGGTTTTCTGAACCCTTACAGTCTGCCTATGGTGCGCCCGGTACCAACACCGGTTTTGAAGCCTTTCAAAACCCGTCCACGGACACCAGACCCATGCAAGCGGAGCAATTTGAGCCAGAGGCAGCTCATCTGCCACTGGGTGCGGCACGCGCGCAAATCCATGAAAATTATATCGTGGCCCAGACCGAAGATGGTCTGGTTATCGTTGATCAACATGCGGCCCACGAACGTCTTGTCTATGAACGGCTGAAGGCCGCGCTGGCAAAGAAAGAAGTCGCGACTCAGATGCTGTTGATACCTGATATCATCGATCTGCCGGAAGATGATGTGGATCGGCTGGAAGCACGCGCTGAAGAACTCAATCATCTGGGCCTGCATCTGGAACGTTTCGGACCTGGGGCAATCTGCGTGCGTGAAACACCGGCTCTGCTGGGCGACACGGATGTGGGCGGTCTGGTGCGCGATATTGCTGACGATCTTGCCGAACTGGACGCTTCCACACGCCTTGAAGAACGGCTGCATTATGTGGCTGCGACCATGGCCTGCCATGGCTCTGTGCGCTCTGGCAGACGATTGAGAGCGGAAGAAATGAATGCTCTTTTGCGCGACATGGAGGCAACGCCAAATTCCGGTCAATGCAATCATGGTCGTCCGACCTATGTGGAGCTGAAGCTGGCTGACATAGAAAAACTGTTTGGTCGTCGCTGATTGTAGATCGACCGACTTGCCACGCAGCACTCCCTTCCGTTAAACCGCTTCATTTAAGGGAGATATTTCATGACACAGAAAACAGCACTTGTAACAGGCGGCAGCTCAGGCATCGGCCGGGCCACGGCATTAAAACTCGCGGGCTCAGGATACACAGTTGCTGTCTGTGGGCGGCGGCTGGACGCACTGGAAGAGACTGTCGCGCAAGGGAAAGACCTGCCGGGAACCATTATCGCGTCTGCTGCGGACGTGTCAGATGTGGCCTCGGTGGAAGCCATGTTTGCTGATTTGAAGGGACGCCTGCCACGGCTGGATGTCTTGTTTAACAATGCTGGGGTTTCCAGCCCATCCACCAATTTTGGCGACGTCACATTCGATGATTGGCGCCGGGTGATGGGCATTAATCTGGACGGTATGTTTCTGGTTGCCAACCACGCCTATCGCTGGATGCGCGATCAGGACCCACAAGGCGGGCGGATCGTCAATAATGGTTCCATTTCAGCCTATGTCCCGCGTCCAGGTTCCGTCTGTTACACCGCCTCCAAACATGCTGTCACCGGCCTGACGCGCACCATTTCGCTGGATGGCCGCATCCATAATATTGCTTGCGGACAAATTGATATTGGTAATGCAGCGTCCGATATGACAGCTCATTTCGACAAGGGCCTGCCCCAGGCCGATGGCTCGGTAAAGCCTGAGCCAACCATGGATGTGGACCATGTGGCCAATGCAGTGTTGCAGATGGCAGAACTGCCCTTGAATGCCAATGTTCAATTCATGAATATCATGGCTCGGGACATGCCATTCATCGGTCGCGGATAAGCAAAACCTACAGCAGGGTTTCCAGCACCAGGCCTGCGAACAACAGCAGGCCTGCGTTGCGGTTGGAGCGGAACTGCATCAGGCAGCGCTCGGAGTTATTCGGTTGAAGGGTGGCAATCTGCCAGCCCAGATGCACGCTGAATCCTGTCAGGCCCAGGGCTGCATAAGTGCCGCCACCGGAAGCGAAGATTGCGATGGCAGCAAACAAAATGGCACCGCCAAAGAAAACTCCGATGATCATTTGAGAATTGTCACCAAACGTTTGGGCCGTTGAGCGCACGCCGATTAAAGCATCATCTTCCTGATCTTGATGCGCGTAAATTGTGTCATAGCCGATGGTCCACATGATGGCCGCGACATAGAGGCAATAAGGTGCCAGTTGGTTCAACTCACCGTAGCGTGCGGCAAAACCCATCAGCGCGCCCCAGGAAAACGCGAAGCCCAGAACGATTTGGGGCCAATTTGTAATGCGTTTCATAAACGGATAGATGGCGATAATCGGCAGTGAGGCGAGCCCAAGGTAAATCGCAAACTGGTTGAATTGCAGCAATACCAGAAAACCGGCAAGCGCCTGTAAAGCCAAAAAAGTGACGGCTTGCTTGACCGTGACTTGCCCTGATGGCAAGGGCCGGGAACGGGTGCGTGCCACCTGCGCATCGATATTGCGGTCCACCAGATCATTAAACGTGCACCCGGCACCACGCATTGCAATTGCGCCAATAAAAAACAGCACAAGATGCCATAAATTTACATGCGTATTGGCCGCATTGGCAGCCAGCGCAACGGACCACCAGCAGGGCAGCAGCAGCAGCCACCAGCCAATAGGGCGGTCCCATCGGGCCAGGCGCGCATAGGGGCGCAGCCACTCTGGAGCTGTGGTATCAACCCAATGGCCGCTAACCGCGTCAGCGACGCTATCTGGTAGATGATCTGTTGTCTCATTCATGGGGCGGACAAATGGCTTGCAATCGCCAATCCGTCAAGCTTTTAGAAGCGCTTACCGTGGCTTTACCCGCAGGTATTGGCATGTTAACCGCACACATGAAGCCGGATTCAACGCCGGAAAGTGCAAGCGAAAGATTGCTATTATGAATGTTTTTCTCATCGGACATGGTGGACGCGAGCATGCTCTGGGCTGGAAACTGGCTCAATCCCCCTCATTGACGCAGTTGTGGTCCACGGGCGCAAATCCCGGCCTTTTGGCGCTGAGCCAGCAAAGCCATGTGGATCCGGCGGATCATGAGGCAATTGTCGCCTTCTGCAAGGCCAACACGATTGACCTTGTGATTGTCGGTCCGGAAGCTCCGCTGGTGGCAGGCCTTGTGGATGATCTGGCTGCTGCCGGTATTGCAGCTTTTGGTCCGGGGCGGGAAGCCGCCCAATTGGAAGGCTCCAAACATTTTACCAAAGCCCTGTGTGAAGAAGCTGATATTCCGACAGCTGGCTTCGGACATTTTTCCAATCTGGCAGACGCCAGAGCCTATGTCGCAGAGCAGGGGGCACCGATTGTCATCAAGGCCGATGGTCTGGCTGCCGGAAAGGGCGTGACCGTTGCCATGACTGCCGATGAGGCAGACGCTGCCCTTCAGGACTGTTTCGACGGACAGTTTGGTGAAGCAGGCGCAAGTGTTGTGATTGAGGAGTTCATGGAAGGCGAAGAAGCCAGCATCTTCATTCTGTGCGATGGCGAGAACATGTTGCCCATGGCCAGTGCGCAGGACCATAAACGTGTTGGCGAGGGTGACACTGGCCCAAATACAGGTGGCATGGGTGCTTATTCACCGGCTCCAGTCGTCAGCGACGCCCTTCTGGAACTGACCTTGCAAACCATTGTCGCACCAACGCTGAAAACACTGGCTGCCCGTGGCACGCCCTATCGGGGAGTATTATACGCTGGGCTGATGATCAACGAGAATGGTCCAAAACTGATTGAATATAATTGCCGGTTCGGCGATCCTGAATGCCAGGTTCTGATGATGCGTATGCAGAGCGATCTGTTGCCATTGTTGAGTGCAAGCGCAATTGGCAGTCTCAAAGATGCCGCCATTGATTGGCATGATGACCCGGCAATGACGGTTGTCATGGCAGCCAACGGGTATCCGGGTTCCTATGGGAAGGGCAGCATCATCTCAGGCCTTGAGGGTTTGACGGATCAGGAAAATGTGGTGGTGTTTCATGCCGGGACCAAAGAAGTGGATGGCCAGATCCTTGCTGATGGAGGCCGTGTTCTGACCGTTACCGCCCGCGCGGACACAATCAAAGCGGCGCAGCAACTGGCCTATGAGGCGGTTGACAGAATAGACTGGCCGGAAGGGTTCTGCCGCCGCGATATTGGCTGGCGTGCCATGTGATGGCAATTGTGAGGCTTTGAAGACATGCGTCAGACAGTTCCTGTTTCACTTGCTCTTGGCGGTGGTGGTGCACGTGGATTGGCGCACATTGTCGTGTTAGAAGCCTTGGATGATCTGGGCATCCAGCCAAGAGAAATTTCCGGGACATCAATCGGGGCCATTGTAGGGGCTGGATATGCCAGCGGCCTGAGCGGAAACGATATTCGCAAAGCCGTGCTGGCTCTGTTCTCAAATCGTGGGAAAACCATTCAATTGTTGTGGCAAATGCGCGGCAAGCGCGTTCTGCCCAAAATGTCTTTAACTGATGTTGATCCATTACTGGTTCTGAATACCTTTGTCGGTGATCTGATCCCACAGAATTTTGACGCGCTGAAGATTCCGTTGACCGTCGTCGCCACGGATTTTTATGGCTGGAGCGAAAAGATATTTAAAACTGGCGATTTGCGACAGGCTGTTGCAGCTTCCATTGCCATTCCGGTGCTGTTTTCCCCAGTCAGGATTGATGGCCGCATCCTTGTTGATGGCGGGTTTGTCAATCCATTGCCATTTGATCATCTGCCCCCAGAGGATCTGTGTATTGCTGTTGACGTGGTCGGGGGGCCAAAAGCACCATCAGTTGAAGATGCCGGGCAACACCCGCCAATGCCAGCAATGAAAGAAATGATTTTCGGCAGCACACAACTGCTGATGCAATCCATCGTTTCAGAAAAACTGAAAAGCCGAAGCCCGACCATTCTGTTTCGACCGCAGATCGAGGAATTCGGTGTCCTTGATTTTCTGGATGCCAATGAAATCCTGGAAGCAGCGGAGCGCGATCGTGACATTATCAAACGCACCATTGCGGAAAAGCTGGAAAGTGGTCTCTAACGTTTTTGGCTGAAGAAGGTCTTCAACATATCAGCAGCTTTGGCTGCGCCAATACCGCCATAAATCTCTGGCGCATGGTGGCAGGTCGGATGTGAAAAGTAGCGAATTCCGCTTTCCGCGCCGCCGGATTTTTCATCCTGCGCGCCGTAGTAAAGCCGCCCGATGCGGGCAAATGAAATGGCCGCAGCGCACATGGGGCAGGGCTCCAGTGTGACATAGAGATCGCAACCGGTCAGTCGTTGGCTGCCAAGTTCCGCGCCTCCAGCGCGAATGGTCAGCAATTCTGCGTGGGCGGTCGGGTCATTCAGTTCCAATGTGCGGTTTCCAGCGCGGGCGATAATCTGATTATCCTTGACAAGAACCGCGCCGACCGGCACTTCCCCGCGATCAGCAGCGCTCTGTGCTTCCTCAAAAGCCAAATCCATGTAACTGTTGAACATCATTGTTCTCATCATTTAACACCGGACACTTATGACATCTGATCAGGAAAAAGGCGACCGTATTGCAAAGGTCATGGCGCGCGCAGGATTATGCTCCCGCCGAGATGCCGAGCGCTGGATCGCTGATGGTCGGGTTTCGGTTAACGGCACCAAGCTGACCAGCCCGGCGGTGGTAGTCGGACCAAAGGATAACATTCTGGTCGATGATACACCGCTGCCGCTGAAAGACCGCACGCGGCTTTGGCTGTATCACAAGCCAAAGGGCCTTGTGAGTTCAAACAAGGATTCAGAAGGCCGTCCTACCGTTTTTGCGAACCTGCCCAACGGAATGCCAAGGGTCATCAGCATCGGACGCCTTGATATCAATACCGAAGGCCTGCTGTTGCTGACCAATGATGGTGCATTGGCACGACATCTGGAATTGCCCAGCACCGGGTGGCTGCGGCGCTATCGCGTGCGCGCATTTGGCAGAATTACCCAGGCTGAATTGGACAAGCTGGCAGACGGAATTGCTATTGAAGGTATTCTCTATGGGGGCATCGAAGCCCAGCTGGAGCGTGAGCAGGGGTCGAATATATGGCTGACCCTTGGGCTGCGCGAGGGTAAGAACCGGGAAGTCAAAAAAATCCTCGAGCATCTTGGCCTTGTCGTGAACCGCCTTATCAGGATTTCATATGGTCCTTTTCAACTGGGTGATCTGGAGACGGGTCTGACGCGGGAAATCAAAAGCCGCATGTTGCGTGACCAGTTAAGCGAAGGATTGGTTGCAGAATTGGGATTGAGCTTTCACGGGCCTGACAATGTGGAAGAAGAGGTAAGTTCTGCTCCGAAACGCGTAAGACCAAACGCGGCAAAACCTGATCAGAAACCCGGTGCCAATGTCCGGGCCGAGCAGAAAAGAAAACCCAAGAAGCGCGACCGGAAAGCCGAAGCGCTGGAGCATATGAGCACCTCGAAGCCTCCCAGATCTGCTGGAAAAAAGTCCGGATCGGCCAAACTATCGCCAGAGAGGCCTTCGCAAAATCGACCATCGCAAAACAAACGCCCTGGTGGCAAACCTGCAGGGGGTCCTCGTGCGGATCGTCGCCGGTAAGTTCAAGGGACGGCGTCTGACTGAACCAAAATCCGATGCCATTCGCCCAACCAGCGATCGGGCGCGGGAGACCATGTTCAACATTCTCCAGCACGGCTGCAATGTATCGTTTAACGGGGCTCGTATTCTGGATCTGTTTGCAGGAACAGGTGCGCTTGGTCTTGAAGCTCTGTCCCGCGGCGCTGCGTTCTGCCTGTTCGTTGAAGATGCGGCAGAAGCACGGGCGCTGATCCGTACCAATGTCGAGACGTTTGGGCAAATGGGCCATACCAAGATATACCGGCGCGATGCGACCAGTCTTGGGGCCTCTGAGGGGCTTGGTACATTTGATCTGGCGTTGCTGGACCCGCCCTATGACAAGGGATTGGGAGAAGCTGCCCTGCAAGCATTGGCACAAGGGGGCTGGCTCCGCACCGATGCAATTGTGGTTCTTGAGGAGCGCCGGGGCAATACGATAGCCACCCCGGCGGAATTTGAAACTATTAACCAGCGCGAGCTTGCTGATACTCAAATGCTGTTTTTCAAGTATACCGGATCCGCCGCTGGTTAGTTTTTAATGCCTGGCGATGATTTCCGAAGCCGGTGAGAACATCACGACATTAGATCCCTGTATGCCGGTTTGACGCTTGGCCTGAAAACGCGTGCGGCGTTTTGTTAGCGAATTCCCGAAGCGGCGCGGCAAGGGGTCGGATTTTGAAACATCCAAGGCGCCCGGAGGGACGACAATGTTTCCTTCAAGGTCAATCAACCTCAATGGAAGGTTCAGCATCTGGCTCCATGCTGCCCAGTCGACCGCAAGGTGCTCCGGACACTCAGCCTCTGCCAGCACAATGTTCAAATCTGCATCATTGTGAACCAGTTCCAGCCGCGCAAATATGCGGTGGTCGCCCTCATAGGAGGACAGAATTCGGACAGCCACCATTTCATAATTTTTGATGTTGGCTTTTACGTTAAGTTCCAGGCCGCAACTCAGGCGGTGACGAATGATAACCCGCTCTGCATCCAGATGAACCAGGCCCAGCGCATCAGTAGGGCCGCTATAGGGAACATTCGTTGGATCTATCCGGTTATGTAAGGTGCAGAGCGGCTTTTGTTTGGGGCAATCCGGCTCTTGATGACCTTCACAAATGTTGTCATTTGCGTAAGCCTTGTCCGCTGCAACGATGCCAATGAAATTTCTTACGTTCACAGTTGACCCTCAAATGAGTTTGTGATGATTTTTGTGAAGGGAGAATTGCGCCAAATCCGTTCAGGTGTTCCTAAGTTTTCTGGTTAAAAAACTGTTGTTTTACAGTAGGTTACTTGATGGTGTATGGAGTCTGTAAAAATGTATGTATTTTGGTTCCATGTCCTAAATGCTGGGCAGCATCAGGACGCGGTCTTGCGGACGCTGAACTGAGTCCCTAAACACAAGCTATCGAGTCCCTGATGACAAGCTGGGGCACACGCCCTCTTAGCCAACACAGCCAGAGAACTGCTTTTTGCACATGAGCGAAACCGAAACGGCCGGACCGGACCTTCAGCAACTGACCGATGATGCAAATATGCTCATCACAAAGGCGTTGGCAGCAGGAGCGGATGCTGCAGATATTGTAATTTCCAAATCCGGATCGCTGAGCGTTTCTGCGCGTCTCGGCAAAGTGGAAAACACTGATCAGTCAGAAAATGACGGTCTTTCTCTGCGGGTATTTCGTGGAAAACGTGTTGCCTCTGTGGCGGCAAAAGCCGGTCTTATTCGGCAAGAAGGCGATGCCCTGATTGAGCGCGCGCTTGCGATGGCTGGCTCGGCGCCGGAAGACCCGCATGCGCAATTGATGGATGCAGATCAAATTGCCAGTTCCTGGCAGGATCTGGATATGTACGATCATGAGACCGTATCCGCCGATGAACTGGCCGAAGCGGCTCTGGCATTAGAGCAGATTGCGCTTGATGTGGACGGCATTGCCAATTCCATTGGCGCATCAGCAGCCTGCGGCCTTGGTGGCATGGTGTTGGCAACCTCCAATGGTTTTTCTGGAGCCTATCTGGGAACACGGCATTCTCGCTCAGTGTCTGTTGTAGCCGGAACAGGCACAGCCATGGAGCGCGATTACGATTATGACAGCCGCACCCATTTGGCGGATATGCGCACGCTGGAAGATATCGGTCAGACGGCAGCGAAGCACACGCTGGAACGGCTGAATCCCAGGAAAGTTGATACCCAAACTGTTCCGGTTCTGTTTGACAGGCGCGTTTCTGCAAGCTTTCTGGGACATTTCTCCGGTGCCATCAACGGCGCTGGGATTGCACGTGGCTCCAGTTTTCTGAAAGACCGGCTTGGTGAGCAGATATTTCGGTCTGAAGTGACCATCCGCGACAACCCTCTTCTTTCCAGACGTGCAGGATCAAGGCCCTTTGACGCTGACGGCCTGTCGCAAGGCCAGTTGGATCTGGTGGAAGAAGGCATATTGAAAACCTGGCTTCTGGATGGCTATAGCGCGCGGGAACTGGATTTGTCGTCCAATGGGCGCGCGTCCTTTGCCGGAAGCGGCACTCGGCCATCAGCGACGAATTTGTGGATGGAGCCGGGCAAGGAAGCACCGGAAGATATGATCAAAGCCATGAAAAAAGGGCTGATTGTGACGGATTTCATCGGCCATGGTGCAAATCTCGTCACGGGTGATTACAGCCGTGGCGTATCCGGTTTTTGGGTGGAGAATGGAGAAATTGCATTTCCGGTCAGCGAATTGACCCTGGCAGGTTCTCTGCCATCGATCTTTGCAGAAATGGTGCCTGCAACCGATCTGGAAATCCGGGGCGCAACGAATGCGCCATCCCTCTATGTAGAAGGTTTGACCCTTGCTGGACGCTAAGCCCCAAACGCATAATCGGAAGGATCGGGATTTACTGGAAGCGACAGCCAGAACAGCTGGCGCGGTCGCCATGCAGTATTTTGGCAAAGATCCACAGGTCTGGATGAAAGAAGGGGACTCTCCGGTCACGGAAGCAGATATTGCTGTGAACAAGCATCTTCTTGAGGTGCTCACAAGCGCCCGTCCGAATTATGGCTGGCTTTCGGAAGAAAGCGAGGACAATGAAGGGCGTCTGGCGACTGACCGCCTGTTTGTTGTTGACCCCATCGATGGCACGAGAGGGTTTATGGACGGGTCTGAGGACTGGACCATCAGTGTGGCCGTTGTCGAGCGCAAGAGTGGAGCAAGTTCCGAAGCTGCTGGTCAATCCCAGTGGCGACCGACCAGTGCCGCGCTTTACAATCCCTGCCGGGACGAAATGTATGTTGCAGAGCAAGGCGGTGGCGCTTTTTTGAATGATAAAAAAATGATGGCGTCGAACGATGACGGCCTGGCCGGGTCGCAAATATCAGTATCGAAACCGATGTATCGCGCTCTTGATCTTGAAGCGTTGGGAGCGGCAAAGACCCGCTACATCCCGTCATTGGCCTATCGACTGGCACTTGTCGCTTCCGGTACGATTTCCGCGGCGATTGCTAGACCAAATGCCCATGACTGGGACCTTGCCGCTGCCGACCTTCTGGTGCATGAAGCAGGCGGATTGCTTTGGGGCGAAACCGGCGGCCCAATCAGCTATAATTCACCTATACCCAGACATGGGGTTCTGTTCGCGTCTGGTGAATTGCTTGGCAGGCCATTATTGGATCTGGTGCGCAACTGGCGATAATCGTAGAGCCCAGATTAAGTGCCTGAACATAAGCCGGAAAGGATTTAGAGAACATGAGTGACCAAGACGAACAATTATTGCACCTCGTTTTCGGTGGTGAACTTGAAGATATCAGCGATGTTGAGTTCAAGGATTTGGAAAAACTGGATGTCGTCGGCATCTTTCCGAACTATGCGACGGCCTATAATGCCTGGAAGACGAAGGCCCAAATGACCGTAGACAATGCACAGATGCGCTATTTTATTGTACACTTGCATCGTCTGATGGATCCGGATGCCGCTTAAGGGGTAACTGGTTCCTGGGCGGAAAACAGGTGTAGATTTGGCAAAATCAAAAAATAAGAAGGCAAAAACCGAAGCTGAGGCCGAGGTTGATTTGCTGGCGCCTGCCCGTTTTTCCCGTGGCGCTGATGCGCTTGATGCTGTCGAGTTTACCGTAAAAGAGCTGATACACCGCATTGCGAAAGTGTATCTGAAGCCGCTCTGGAAATATCTCGCTGTCGCACTGACCGCGATGGTGTTCATGGCAGCAACCACTGGCGCTCTGCCATTCATGATGCAACAAGTCATCGACAAAGTGTTTGTTGCCAAAGATCAGACCTTCCTTTTCATTCTACCGATTGTGGTAATGGGCATAATGATCCTGCGCGCTGGCGGTGAATATGTCAGCCGCATCTCCATGGCCAAGATTTCAAACGAGGTGATTGGCGCTCTGCGCATGGACATGTTCAAAAGTCTCACCCGTGCAGATATCGGCTATCTGGAGGCCATGCATAGCGGCCGTTTCGTTTCCGCATTCATGACGGATGTCGGCATGGTCAATCAAGCCGCGGCTGGAACCCTGACGTCATTGGTCAAGAATGGTTTGACGGCCATATTTCTGGTTGGCGCAATGTTCGTTATGGACTGGTTCTTGGCACTTCTGATGCTGCTGGGGGCGCCCTTTGCGATATATTTCATGGGCCGGCAACGCACAAAAATCCGTAAGTCAACGCGCGGAATGCTGCGTGAGACCGGTGATTTATCGTCAATCATCGGGCAGATGTTGCGCGGTGTCCGGATCATCAAGGCCTATGGCCAGGAAGACCTTGAAGAAGCCCGTTTTTCTCACTCCATTCGCCGCATCATCACCCATCTGATGCGCAAGGCTCGTGCGCAATCTGCCATGGGGCCTGTAACTGAAGCAGTGACCGGCGTCGGTTTTGCCGCTGCAATCCTGTATGGCGGTTGGCAAGGTATCAACGGCAATTTGAGCCTTGGCAGCTTTTCCGGATTTATGACTGCCGCCATGTTGGCCTATCAACCCCTAAAAGCATTGGCGGCGTTGCAGGGCCAGTTGACGCAGGGGACAGAGGCAGCCAAGCGGATTTTCACGCTGATCGATCACGCACCGAAAATCAATGATGACAAAAGCGCCGGTCCTTTGGCCGTTAACAAAGGTGAGATCACCTTTGAAGATGTCAGCTATGCTTATGATGAGGAAAATCTTGTTCTTCAGGATTTCTCCTTGACCATTCCCGCAGGTAAAAAGGTTGCTCTTGTTGGTCCCAGCGGATCTGGCAAGACCACTTTGATGAACCTGACGATGCGTTTCTTTGACCCCACCAAGGGCCGGGTTCTGGTCGACGGACAGGACATTGCGACGAAAAGCATTTCAAGCGTTCGCGCCGCGACTGCACTTTTGACCCAGGACCCGATCCTGTTCGACGATACAGTTCGGGCGAACATCGAATATGGCATGTCAGATGTCACGGAAGAGCAGCTTCATGGTGCAGCAAAAGCGGCTGCCGCTCATGAATTTATTGAAGAATTGCCCGAAGGCTACGATACAAATGCTGGGGAGGCGGGCTCGTTGCTGTCTGGTGGTCAACGTCAGCGTGTTGCCATTGCAAGGGCCTTATTGAAATCAGCACCAATATTGTTGTTGGATGAACCCACAAGTGCCCTTGATCCGGGTAGCGAGGCCAAAATTCAAAAGGCATTGGAAACTCTCTTCGTTGGCCGGACCGTGTTGATGATTGCTCACAGACTGACCACTGTCCGAGATGCAGACCTGATTTGTGTCTTGGATAAGGGACGCCTTGTTGAAAGCGGTACTCATGAGGAACTGATTGTCAGAGATGGGCTTTATTCGGCCTTTTGCAAAAGTCAGTTTGATGAGGGGTCGGCCGAATCATCCGGGGACCAGGCGTCGGTAAAAGCGGCGTTGGATACGTCTTACCCGGCAGAAACCGCTGGCCAAAAAGAACAGATTGTCTCCTGAGCAATGCGCAAACGCATAAAGCGATTGATGAGTTCAAAGATCGTCCAGATTGTGCTGGGACGCTGTGCGGGAACGTATCTGTTGATCGTTGGCTGGACAAACCGCATCAGGACCAAACCGGAAAACATTTATGCCCTGATTGATCATGATATGCCGGTGATTGTAACCATGTGGCACGGTGAACATTTCATGCTGCCGTTTGCCCGGCGCAAGGATCACCGGGTTCAGGTTCTGATCTCCAATGCCCGCGATGGAGAAATAAATTCCACTGCCGCAAAAATGCTCGGAATGGAGGTTATCCGCGGTTCAGGTGGAAGACAAAGGGACCGCAGAACTGTCGGCAAAGGTGGCGCAAAAGGGCTCCTTGCAATGGTTCGGTCCCTAAGCGAAGGCATTAGCGTCAGCATGACTGCGGATATTCCAAGAGGAACATCACGAAAGGCAAGCCCCGGTATCATCACGCTTGCGCGTCTGTCGGGACGGCCCATTCTGCCTGTGGCATTTGCTTCGACACGCTTCAAGCGGTTGGATACCTGGGACAAATCCGTCATTACACTTCCATTCGGTCGTGGCATGTTTGTTGCGGGCGATCTGGTGCGAGTCGCAGCAGATGCAGATGAGGAAACGCAGGAAACAGCGAGATTGGAATTGGAAACCTCGCTCAATCAGGCCTATGCTGAGGCATACCAGATTGTAGGAAGAAATCCTTAATGCGAATGCTTGGTGACCTGGCGCTTCAGACTTATTGGCTTGCGACCCAGGCCGCGCGTCCGTTTTTGCCGCTTTTCATAGCCAGGCGCAAACGTGCGGGAAAAGAAGATGGCCAACGACATCAGGAACGTCTCGCACAGATAAATTGTCCAAGGCCCGACGGTCCGCTTGCCTGGGTGCATGCTGCCAGCGTTGGTGAAACGAACGCGGTCTTGCCGCTTTGTGTGGAACTCACGGAACGCGGGTTTACGGTGCTGCTAACGACGGTGACAACGACAGCCGCGCAAACACTTGCTGAAAGAGCATCAGAAAATCCACGTATTCTGCATCAATATGCTCCATTTGATGTGCCTTCAATCATCCAAAAATTTCTCGATCACTGGCAACCCAGCATGGCCATATTTGCCGAATCCGAGATATGGCCGATGACCATCAAAGCCCTGTCAGCTCGGGAAATTCCTTCGGCCATCGTTAATGGGCGCATGTCAGATAGGTCCTTTCGGCGTTGGCGAAAGTTCAAATCAGCCACACCGTCCCTGTTCGGGAAAATTGACCAGGTTCTGGTGCGTGGCGAGGAAGATATGCTGCGGTTCCAGGAGCTGGGCTCTGAACGGGTTACCATTACGGGAAATCTGAAATATGATTCACCGGTGCCCAGCATTGATCCTTCTGAGCGTGCAAGTTTGCAGCACGACATTGCAGGACGTCCCGTCTTTCTGGCGACCAGCACCCACAATGGCGAAGATGAGATTGTTCTCAAGGCGCATCAAATTCTGAGGCAATCGTTCCCTGACTTGCTGACCTGTATAGTCCCGCGCCATCCACGGCGTGGTGTAACGATTGTAGAGCTTGCAGGCACATTGGGCATCCAGGCTGAATTGCGTACGGCATCCGGGAACCCATCTGCTGCCTGTGAGGCCTATGTAGCGGATACAATGGGTGAGCTTGGCCTGTTCTATTCAATAGCGCCCGCAGCGTTGGTTGGTGGATCGCTGGAACCGATTGGCGGTCACAACCCCATTGAGGCGGTCCAACAAGGCTGCGCTGTTCTCAGCGGGCCGCATGTATCCAACTTCCGCGAAGTGTTTGGCGTATTGGAAGGTGCGGAGGCCTGTCTTACAGTGCGCAATCCTGAAGAGATTGCCACCGCTGTGGCACGTTGCCTGTCAGATCCGCTTTACACAAAGGCGCTTGCAGCCAATGCGACCAAGTCGCTTGAAAATGTTGGAGGTGCAGTCGCACGAAGTCTGACCGCGTTGGAGCCAACGCTATTGCGGGCGATCAAGCAGAGTGCAGAACTGATCAAACACCCTCGCAATACGGCTGCATGATGTTCGGGGTGGACCTGACGGCACCAGAGTTCTGGTGGCAGAGAAAACCGACACTATCGGCCTGGCTGCTATCTCCTGTTGGGGCAATTTACGGCTGGGTGACAGCGCGCCGCATGTCAATAGCGCCAAGGGGAAACGCCGACATCCCGGTCCTGTGTGTTGGCAATCTTGTTGTGGGTGGGACTGGTAAAACACCCACCACCCTTGCTTTGGTCAAGCACCTCGTGAACCTGGGGCACAAGCCTGGCATCCTGCTGCGCGGATATTGCGGAACGGAAAAAGGGCCTCTCCTGGTCAAAAGCGGCCACAATGCGGGACAGGTTGGTGATGAAGCATTGCTCTACACCAATGTTGCTCCGACAGTTGTCTGTGCAGACAGGGTGGCTGGGGCAACGCTTTTGGGGAGGGCGGGGGTCGACATCATTTTGATGGATGACGGGTTTCAGAACCCGTCGCTGCACAAGGATTTATCACTCATTGTGGTGGATACACAGACGGCTTGGGGCAATGGATTATGCTGCCCCGCAGGACCGTTACGCGCGCCCGTAAACAGCCAGTTGCAAAAAGCCTCTGCAATCATTGCTCTTGGCGATGGCGCTCGGGGGGGAGACGTTGAGGACGCCGCAAATCGTCACGACCTTCCCATTTATCGCGGTGAGATTATTCCGGTTCAGATGACAGAAGATTTTGTTGGCCGGCGTTTCATCGCTTATTCCGGCATTGGACGGCCGGAGAAATTCTTTGAGTCTCTGACAAACGCGAATCTGGAAGCGGTGGAGCGTTTTTCCTTTCCTGATCATCATGCGTTTACGGAACAGGATGCGGAGAAAATTCTTTCCAGATGTCGCTCTCAGGATGCCATGCCGATCACAACCGAGAAGGACTTCGTCAGGTTGTTGGCAGCGCCGGAGCACACATTTGCTGCTGAGCTACGCCAAGTAACAAAAGTTCTGAAAATTCAAATTGAGTGGGAGAACCCGGACAGCATAGATGAGATGCTCCGTGGTCTTATGGCCAGCTCGAACGGGTCGGGCTCTTAACTCAGCCCGAATCTACACCATCCGGTGTTGTCGACTGGCAAGCTCAGCCTTGAGTGATGCTTCAATTGTTGCGTAGGCCTCCTGCCGGGCCACGCTCCAATATTTCAGCTCTTCAAGCTCTATCAGCGTAGCAGTTATGGCGCATTTCACGTGGCTACCGGGGCGAACGACCTGAAAATCATTGTCCAGATAACGCAATTCCGCAAGCGAGCCACCCATGGGGGTCAGCTGATCAAGCATTCAAAATTCTCCTTAAAGCCCGTTACTAAATAGTACCTCACGGCTCAATTGTGAAGAGTGGCGCTTTTGGCGCTGGAGAAGGCGGAAGCGCCGCTGCGCCACAAGGGCGGCTTGCGCTCGTCCGGGTCCCGTGTGTCCAGTGTCCGCAGCACCCGGAAACAGACAATTATTGATGCTAGACCAAACAGCAATGCACCAACCGCCTGACCCAAAAGCACGCCTGTTGCCCCCATCCATGCAGACCCTGCCCAAACAAAAGGAATGGTACCGATGGTCGCCTTGCCCCAATTGAACAGGGTCGACAGCGTTGGAAATCCAAGATTGTTGAAAGCCGCATTGGCAACAAACAAGCCGCCATTGAACAGAAAGCCAAACGCGGCCACGGTGCAGAAAAAGCTGATCAGTTCGGCTGCATTTTCAGTTGCATCGAATATGGAGATAACGAATCCCTGTAGCATGAACAGGATTGCCCAGACGATAAGACAGTAGCCGATCATCAAAACCAACGCGTCGCGCATGGCTTGCCGAACACGGTCAAATTTCCTTGCTCCAAAATTCTGACCAAGGATTGGGCCAATAGCGCCTGAAAGGGCAAATATGGCGCCGAAGGCCACTGGGATGATCCGTCCAATTACAGCCCAGCCAGCAACAGCATCATCGCCATAGGGCGCGATTGCGCCTGTGATGTAGGCATTGCCAACAGGTGTTGCGATGTTGGTCAACACGGCGGGAAGGGCGATGCCTGCAAGTGCGCTGGCGTCTTCCGTCATACCACTGAGAGAGGGCATCCCGACCAGATCATGTATTTTAATGGCGCCATAAAGACCAATCATTACCATCACGATCCGAGAGCAAACCGTTGCAATGGCAGCACCGGTAACGCCCAGATCAAACCCGAATATAAACAACGGGTCGAGTAAAGCTGCGGCAAAGCCTGCCCCCAGTGTGACATACATCGCCCGTTTTGCGTCGCCCTGAGCGCGCAGCAGACCACTGAGGCACATGCCAAAACCCATGATCGGCATGGAGGGCAGGACAATCAGCAAAAAGCCCCTCGCAATCGCCTTGGTTTCGCCGGTGGCCCCCAACAATGCCAGAGACGAATCGGTGAATGCAATCATCAAAGCGGCGACGACAATGGTCACCAGCACGATAAAGGCGAGCGCTGAGCCTGCCATGTGGCGGGCGCGCTCACGCTCTCCTTGTCCGATATAGCGTGACACCAGGGCGGTTGCGGCAATGGTGATGCCGATACAGATGGACACATTGAAAAACAGAATGGTTCCAGCATAGCCAATGGCAGCAGCCAAATTTTGCTGGCCCAGTTGCGCGATGTAAAACAGGTTGGCGAAATCAACGAGAAACACGGCCATCAGGCCAACAGATCCAGTTGAGGTCATCACGAACACATGGCGCATGGTCGACCCTTCGACAAAGCGCGCTTTGGGAGGCGTGTTTGCGCTCGTTGCCGCAGTTGTGCCGGTCCCACCCGCTTCTGATTCAGGCTTGTCTTTGGCGGTCATTCACAATCCAGTCTTTGAGGTATTTGCAGGCCTAAGGATGAGGGCTTGTATCCGCAAGTTCGTCGGCATGAGGGTCATCGTTCTCGTCCACCAATTCCCCGGTTTCCTTGGTAAGAGGCTTTGCCGGCCGGCCGGGCGCCAGAAGGGGTTCTGGTTTGACCGTATTGATATGCAAAGTATGACGTGCAGCATCCGGGTCGCCATCGGCCTGCATCTGAAGGCGCATTTCATCTCGTTTTCTAACATCTTCTGCAATTTCTTCAATGCGCTCCGGTAGTACACCCAGACCTTTCAGCGCCTCGGTTCCCATGCGCATGGCCGATTCAACGGATTCCCGGATTTCGTAATCCACATCCGCCTGACGAAGCGCAATGGAATGCGACCGGTCGTTACTGCGGACATAGACTTTTGCTTGCGGTGCATTTTTTTGCACCATGCGAACGACCTGCGATGTCTGGGCCGCACCATCCGTACAAACGATCACCATCCTAGCGCGTTCCAGACCGGCAGCGCGCAACACATCCAGTCTTCGTCCGTCACCATAATAAATCTTGAAGCCGAATTTTGCGGCACTGCGGATACGTTCTGCATTGTTGTCGATAATGGTCACATCAATACGTTCAGCCAGCAGAAGCTGAGACACCACCTGTCCAAACCGCCCGAAACTGATGAGAATGACATTGCCGGTAACTTCGGAAAAGTCCTCTTCGATTTCTTCACCCGGAACTGTTGGAATAAGCCTCGGTGCAAGGCTCAGCGCCAGGGGCGACAGGGCCATTGTGATGGTGGCAACGGCGGTTAATATGGACGCATCCGTTGTGTTCATCAGGCCAGTTGCGACCGCTGCCGTGAACAACACAAAGGCAAATTCACCATGTTGCGGCAGCAACAGGGCTGTGCGAACCGCAACTGCATGTCCCAATCGAAACAACCGTCCCAGACCGTAAAGAATGGCGGCTTTCAAGCTAATGAACAACAGGGCCGTGATGGCGATTAACGCCCAGTTTTCGGAAATAATGGTAAGATTGAGGGTCATGCCCACCGCCATGAAGAACAGGCCCATCAACAACCCCCTGAAGGGTTCAATGTTGGCCTCCAGCTCATGTCTGAATGAGGAATCCGCCAGCATAACACCTGCCAGAAACGCGCCCATGGCGCTGGACATGCCCGCAAATTCAAGCAGTGCAGCTGCCCCGAATACCACCAAAAGTGCGGCGACCGTCATGATTTCATGGGCTTTGGAATTGGCCAGAATGCGGAACATGGGGTTTAGCAGATAGCGGCCAATAACCACCAGCAACACAACACTGCCTGCAATCAGGCCGAGTTCCAGAAAGGCCGTTGATAAGCCAACGGGTTCACTGTCACTTCCGGTGCGCGGGGCAAGCGCCGCCACCATTGCCAGCAGCGGCACGATGGCCAAATCCTGGAGCAACAGGATTGAGAAGCTTTTTTGTCCATAGGGCGTTGATAACTCGCCGCGCTCATTGAGGGTCTGTATGCCAATAGCGGTCGAAGACAGGGCCAACCCCATGCCGACAACCAAAGAGACCTGCCAGTTCAGACCAAACAGATAGACAATGCCGGTAAGCGCCGCACCTGTCACAAGAAGCTGCGCGCTGCCCAGCCCAAAAATGTCTCGCCGCATGCTCCAAAGCCGGGAAGGCTTCAATTCAAGCCCAATGACAAACAGCAACAGAACCACGCCCAACTCTGCCACTTTCAGAATGGATTCGCTTTCCGTGATCAGTCGCAGGACCGGACCAATCACTACCCCGGCGGCCAGATAGCCCAGAATTGAGCCAAATCCCAACCGCTTGCATATGGGCACTGCCAGAGCAGCTGCGCCCAACAGGATCAGCGGTTCAGTAAAAAGGGATTCGCTTCCCGGAAGTGAAGCCATCAACGTTCTCCAGATCAGCGCCCAAACCGGTGCAGTTCAGGCGAATCGGCTTGTTCAGACTTATGTTAGAACAACTCCGGACGCACCACTTCCACATCAGACAGGGTGACAATGCCAACCTGTCTTGAAACGATTGCATAGGCTGCGCTCAGCACATCATCCACGCGACTTTCATCCAGAATACACACCAGTGCGACCATATGACCCGCCCGTGATAAAGCATTCTCGCGATGCCATTGCCCGTCGGACCCATAGCCGCCAAGAGCGGGCAGAATAGTGTAGCCGGTTACTTTTTCTTTGATCAGCGCATCAGTAAGCCGACTTAGGATGGGCTCTTCAACGATGATTTCCAGTCGTTTTTTGCGAAATGTCTGTGTCATGTTGTCATCCCGCAATCCATGTGCCGATAAGATTATATAACGGTATACCAATTACCAGATTAAATGGGAATGTAACGCCCAGCGACAGGGTCAGATAAATACTGGGCCGCGCTTCCGGCAAGGCAACACGCATGGCCGCGGGCACAGCAATGTAGGACGCAGACGCGGCCAATGTGCACAGCAGCGCCACGCCACCCGCAGACAGGCCAATCAACCAGCCAAAAGGCGCAGCGATCACAGCGCCAATCAGCGGCATGGTCATGGCAAAAAACACCACCGGCAAGGTCAGAACCTTGCGGCTTTGGCGCAGCCCGCGCCCGGCAATGATCCCCATATCCAGCAAAAACAAACACAGCACACCCTGAAACGGGCTGACGATAAAGCTTTCAATCTTGCTGAGACCGTCTTCGCCGGTAATCCAGCCAATCACAAAAGCGCCGATCAACATAACAATTGAGCCATTCAGGAGGATTTCCCGGAACGGCACTGCTTGAGCCGGCGCGCTGTTTTTATCTGTGCCATCAATGGCCTTCTTGGCCAGAAACAGGCCAACCAGAATGGCCGGTGCTTCCATGGCAGCAGCAACCGCAACCATATAACCTTCCGAACTCATCTGCAGTGTTTTCAGCGCTTCGGTCGCAGCCACAAAAGTGACAATGGAAATGGAGCCGTAATGAGCCGCAACCGCCGCTGCATCCACACGCGGCAGGCGGCTGATGGCCGACAAATAGGCAAAGGCCACAACAGGAATGAGTGAGGACAGCACAATGCCTGATATCAGCGCGCCCACCAGACGCGCATCCATACCGTGGGCAGCCATGCCAGCGCCGCCTTTGAAGCCAATGGCGAACATCAGATAGAGCGCTATGGTCTTGGCAACCTGCTCCGGAATGGCCAGATCAGATTTTGCCAGAGCCGCAGCCAAGCCCAGCACAAAAAACAGCACAACTGGAGAAAGCAGGTTCTGCCCTGCCAGCGCAAACATATCGGCCATGTCGAGTAACACCAGAGAATTGGGAGTGGTGTCTTTCTATAGCAGTTTTTGCGCGTTACAAAAGTGATATGGTGCTGCGGTGTCGCAGGATTTTTGGCGTGGCTCCTCTATCTGCATGACATGCTGACAACATGCTGTCAGCATGGGTGACAAAGTTCCGCCAAAAGCAATCTGAGACCTTCACATCAGACCGCAGGCGCGCCATATTCCGATCATGACCAGTGACTCCAAAAAGACCAGCGGATTTGAAGAAGTTCCTCAACAGGAACTGACCGGTTCACCCCTGTCCGGTTCTGTATCGGACTGGGCTGATGAGATCGGCCGCGAAGCGGATGCTCCCACCAAATCTGCACCAGCTAACATCGTACCGGCTAAAACCAAACCAGCTAAACCGGTAGCTGCAAAAGCCAAAAGGAAACCTGCCAAGAAAGCCGGTCTTAAAACCGCGCGTGGCACGTCCATGGGCGGCCCTGCCTCGGCAAAGGATCGCGCTGCAGGTGGCCTCAACCCAGTTGCCGGTTTGGATGTTTCGCTGGAAGATGCAGACAAGGTCGACAATTCCGGCGTCACTGCCACGGTCGCTGCGCTTTCGCGTCTCATTGAGACGGGCCGCAAGGAAATGGATGATGTCTGGGTGCCCCACCGCCCGGAACGCCCGTCTAAATCCGAGGGCGGTATTTCCTTTGATCTTGAGTCGGAATTTGAGCCGAAGGGCGATCAACCCACAGCTATTACCGAACTGGTATCGGGTCTGGTCGACGGTGAGCGCGATCAGGTGCTGCTGGGTGTCACCGGCTCCGGCAAGACCTACACCGTTGCCAATATCATTGCCGAAACCAATAGGCCTGCGCTGATCCTGGCTCCCAACAAAACGCTCGCCGCGCAGCTTTATGGCGAGTTCAAAAGCTTCTTTCCGAACAATTCGGTCGAGTATTTCGTTTCCTATTACGATTACTACCAGCCGGAAGCCTATGTGCCGCGCTCAGACACCTATATCGAGAAAGAATCCTCGGTCAACGAGCAGATCGACCGCATGCGCCACTCTGCCACTCGTGCCTTGCTGGAGCGGGATGATGTGATCATCGTCGCCTCCGTATCCTGCATCTATGGTATCGGGTCGGTGGAAACCTATACGGCGATGACCTTTGAAATGAAGGTCGGTCAGAATATCGACCAGCGCCAGATCATGGCCGACCTTGTAGCCCTGCAATACAAGCGCAATGATCAAGCCTTTCAGCGTGGCACCTTCCGCGTGCGCGGGGATACGCTGGAAATATTCCCGGCGCACTATGAGGATCGTGCCTGGCGGCTGTCCATGTTCGGCGATGAGATTGAATCCATTACCGAGTTTGATCCGCTGACCGGCCAGAAAAGCCAGGATCTGGAATCGATCAAAGTCTACGCCAACTCGCATTACGTAACGCCCAAGCCAACCCTGCAGCAGGCCGTCAAAAGCATTCGCGCAGAGCTGGTCCTGAGGCTGGCTGAGCTTAACCAGGCGGGGCGTCTGCTGGAAGCACAGCGACTGGAACAGCGCACAAATTTCGACATTGAAATGATTGAAGCCACTGGTGCTTGCGCCGGTATTGAAAACTATTCGCGCTATCTGACGGGCCGCGCGCCCGGCGAGCCGCCGCCCACATTGTTCGAATATTTGCCGGACAATG